>ERZ791865.287-NODE-287-length-78062-cov-20.501211_pt1 | contig 78062 bp, 62 predicted proteins | sample MGYA00509942_ERZ791865 | MGnify/ENA primary metagenome ERZ791865 (study PRJEB30046, sample SAMN00792098) | human gut metagenome | study: EMG produced TPA metagenomics assembly of the A metagenome-wide association study of gut microbiota in type 2...
TAGAAATTTTAACATTTAAGACTTGCAGAGGTCCTAGATTTCCCCACGATGGCTGGAGGGAGCATAGCGATCCGACAGCCTTCGTGGGGGATGATGGACGTTGAGCAGCTTGGTCGGAGACCATGCCGCTCGCCTTATACAGGAAGTACAGAGACATGGTCTTCGACCAAATTACCCTGCGCCATGTTAATCCCCACGAAGGACGATGTCAGCTGTCGCTGCCCCGCCCATCGTGGGGTTAATGAGAAACAGCCTCTCCGAGGCAATGCGCGGCACGGACAGCCCGCACTGCAAATAAAAAAGGGCGTGTCAACGGGAAAGTCGACACACCCTTGAGTGGTTATGTAATCGGGATGCGATTATTTCTTGTTGCCGAAGTAACGCTCGTAGAGACCGGCGAAGCCGCGGCCGTGACGGGCCTCGTCCTTGGCCATCTCGTGAACGGTGTCGTGGATAGCGTCCAGACCTGCTTCCTTGGCGTTGCGTGCGATACGCATCTTGTCGGCGTTGGCGCCGGCCTCGGCGTGCATACGCTTGTCAAGGTTGGTCTTGGTATCCCATACCATGTCGCCGAGCAGCTCGGCGAACTTGGAAGCGTGCTCTGCCTCCTCCCAAGCGTAACGCTTGAAAGCCTCGGCGATTTCGGGATAACCCTCGCGGTCGGCCTGACGGGACATGGCCAGATACATACCTACCTCGGTGCACTCGCCCATGAAGTGAGTGTTCAGGTCCTTGATCATCTCCTCGCTGGTGCCTTTGGCTACGCCAATCTCATGCTCGGTTACGAAATTCAGGGCATCCTCTTCGTTCAGCTCTTTAAACTTGCTCTGCGGAGCACCGCACATCGGGCACTTCTCGGGAGCGGTCTCACCCTCTGCGATATAGCCGCATACGGTGCAAATCCATTTCTTTGCCATTTTCTATCGTTTTATTTTAGTTTGTCAATACTCTGTTCTAAGTATAAACAAAATTAGTCAAAATTTGATTAACCTCAAAGAGAAATAGTTTAAAAATAATTTATAAAGTTGAAAAAGATAAGAAAATGCTACAGCTTGCCTCGGAGAGGCTGTTTCTCGATAATAGCTATATCAAGCTGGAATGCGTTGGTTTATTGCCTCGGAGAGGCTGTTTCTCAATAACCCCGCGATGGCTGGATGGCGCGCAGCGTCCGACAGCCTTCGTGGGGTGGGAGACGGGTACGGACCGCTTGGTCGGAGACCATGCCGCTCGTCTATACCGGCAGTACAGAGACATGGTCTCCGACCAAGCTGAGCTACGCCATGTCAAACCCCACGAAGGTCGGTGTCAGCTATCGCTGACCCGCCCATCGCGGGGTTAATGAGAAACAGCCTCTCCGAGGCAGGGACGCTGTCGCTGACCCGGCCCATCGTGGGGTTAATGAGAAACAGCCTCTCCGAGGCAGGGACGGTTTTAGATAAAGAACAGGATGACCAACTGGGCTGCCACCACACGCATGAACATGGTGAGAGGGTAGACGGTGGAGTAGCTGACGGCGGGAGCGTCGTTGTTTGCAATCTTGTTACCGTAGGCCAGTGCGGGCGGGTCGGTATAGGAACCGGAAATCATACCGCAGATGGTGAAATAGTTCATCTTGTATTTGGCGCGGGCCACGATGCTCATCACCAGCAGCGGAATCATGGTGATTGCGAAACCATACAGCACCCATGTGGCGCCTTCGGGGGTGAATACCGTGGCTGCGAAGTTCTTGCCGGCCGCTATACCCACCGATGCGAGGAAAAGGCAGATGCCGAGTTCGCGCAGCAGCAGGTTGGCCGACGAGTTGGTATAGGTCACAAGGTGTATCTTATGTCCGTAGGCACTGAGCAGGATGGCGACGATAAGGGGGCCGCCGGCCAGACCTAACTTCATGGGCACCGTCATGCCGGGGAACTGCAACGGTATGCAGCCCACCACGATGCCGAGGAAGATGCCGATGAACATGGTGATGAGGTTGGGTTCGTTCAGACGTTTCATGGAGTTGCCTAACTTGGAAGCCAGGTTGTCGATGTCGGAGAGCTTGCCCACAACCGTGAGGCGGTCGCCCATCTGCAGGCGCAGACCGGAGGATGCCACCAGATCGACGCCGGCACGGTTCACGCGCGTCACGTTAAGCTGATAGCCGTCGTGCAGGTGGAGCGAGCCGAGTTTGACGCCGTTGTATTCGGTACGAGTCACAAGGATACGGCGCGACACGACGGGACCCTGTTCCATCTCCCATTTCTTCTCGACGCTGGGGCCGATGAAGCGGTTGAATATCTCTTCGTCCTGAGCCTGGCAGACGATGAGGCAGAGGTCGCCGAGGTGAACTTCGGTCTTGGAAGTGGGGATGATGACGTGGCCGTCGGGCTTTTCGATACGCGACACGACATAGTCCGCCGAAATCAGGGTGTGGAGCTTCAGCATGTTCAGACCGTCAATCAGGTCGTTGGTTACACGCAGCGTCATCATGTGGGGCGCAAGCTCGCTATTGGTTGACTCGGCCTCCAGTTCGGCGGTCTCCTTGGCGTTGTCGATCTTGAAGATGGCCTTGATCAGGATCATGGTGAGGATGATGCCGATCACGCCGAGGGGATAGGCCGCGGCATATCCCATTGACATCTGCTGGCTGACATTGCCGCCGTCGGGCACAACCTGCAGGAAAGTCTGCTGTGCGGCACCGAGACCGGGGGTGTTGGTCACGGCACCCTGCATGATGCCCACCATCTGCGAGATCGAGGTGCTTCCTTCCGCACCGCCCTGGATGTAATAGATGGCCAGCATCACCGCCACGTTGAGGCTGATGCCCAGCAGGGCCAGCAGGTTCATGCGGATGCCGCCCTCCTTGAACGACGAGAAGAAACCGGGTCCGACCTGCATACCGATGGAGAAGATAAACAGAATCAGACCGAAGTCCCGCAGGAAGTTAAGCACTTCCGGGCTTGTGGTATATCCGAAGTGGCCCAGCAGCAGGCCGACGAACAGCACGAACGTCACGCCGAGGGACACGCCGAAAATCTTGATTTTCCCGAGGTAGATACCCGTGAAAATCACTACCGAGTAGAGTATGATGGTACTCGGCAGGGAGAGGTTGTTTGGTTCAAATAGCTCTAATAACCAATCCATGTTATAGTTTATAGTTTGTTGTAGTTTAGAAAGTTGAAAAAGTTTAAAAAGTTAAGATAAATGTGTTGAGATTCGGAAGACTGCACTATTCTCTTAACTTTTTCAACTTTATAACCTTTTCAACTTTGGTTTCAGCTCAGTTTGCGGTATCGGATTCGGTGCGGGGTGCTGTCGGCGCCATCGCGGCGCTTCTTGAACTCCTCGTATTCCGAGTAGTTGCCTTCGAAGAATGTCACCTTGCTGTCACCCTCGAATGCAAGGATATGCGTCGAGATACGGTCCAGGAACCAGCGGTCGTGACTCACTACGACGGCGCATCCGGCGAAGTTCTCAAGACCCTCCTCCAATGCACGCAACGTATTGACGTCGATGTCGTTGGTAGGTTCGTCGAGCAGCAGTACATTGCCTTCGCTCTTAAGCGCCATGGCTAAGTGCAGACGGTTGCGCTCGCCTCCGGAGAGGACGCCGATCTTCTTTTCCTGGTCGGCGCCCGTGAAATTGAAGCGCGACAGATAGGCGCGGGCGTTGACGTCGCGGCCTCCCATACGGAACGATTCCACACCCTGCGAGATAACCTCGTACACGCTCTTGTCGGGGCTCAGGTCCTTGTGGTTCTGGTCAACGTATGCTATCTTGACGGTGTCGCCCACGTCGAACGTACCCTTGTCGGCCTTTTCCAGACCCATGATGAGACGGAACAGAGTGGTCTTGCCGGCTCCGTTGGGACCGATCACGCCCACGATGCCGTTGCTGGGCAGCATGAAGTTGAGGTCGGAGAACAATACCTTGTCGTCGTAAGCCTTGGCAACGCCGTTGGCCTCGATCACCTTGTTGCCCAGACGGGGACCGTTGGGAATGTAGATCTCCAGTTTCTCCTCGCGCTCCTTCTGGTCCTCGTTCAGCAACCGGTCGTAGCTGGACAGACGCGCCTTCCCCTTGGCCTGACGGGCCTTGGGCGCCATGTGTATCCATTCCAGCTCGCGCTCCAGGGTCTTGCGGCGCTTGGACGCCTGCTTTTCCTCCTGAGCCATGCGCTGTGTCTTCTGCTCAAGCCATGAGGAATAGTTGCCTTTCCATGGAATGCCTTCGCCGCGGTCCAGTTCCAGAATCCAGCCGGCCACATGGTCGAGGAAGTAACGGTCGTGCGTCACGGCGATAAGGGTGCCGGGATATTGTGCCAGGTGCTGTTCAAGCCATTCCACCGACTCGGCGTCAAGGTGGTTGGTGGGCTCGTCGAGCAGCAGGATGTCGGGCTGTTGCAGCAGCAGGCGGCACAGAGCCACGCGACGGCGCTCGCCTCCGGACAGGTGTTTGATCAGCTGGTCTTCCGGCGGACAACGCAGCGCGTCCATGGCGCGGTCCAGACGGTTGTCGATGTTCCAGGCATCGGCCGCGTCGAGCTTGTCCTGTAACTCGGCCTGACGCTCTATCAGCTTGTTCATCCGGTTCTCGTCCTCCAGGACTTCGGGGTCGCCGAAGGCGTTGTTCACCTCGTCATATTCCTTAAGCAGGTCCATGACGTGCTGCACGCCTTCCTCCACCACCTGACGCACCGTCTTGTCGGGATCAAGTTTCGGGTCCTGTTCCAGATAGCCGATGCTGTAACCGGGCGAGAACACCACGTTGCCCTGATAGGACTTGTCGATGCCTGCTATAATCTTGAGAAGCGTCGATTTTCCCGATCCGTTCAGACCGATGATGCCTATCTTGGCGCCGTAGAAGAACGAGAGGTAAATGTCTTTAAGAATCTGTTTCTGCGGGGGCACGATCTTGGAGACGCCCACCATCGAGAAAATTACTTTTTTATCGTCAGCCATAAGGTTAGTTTATGAAGTTTATAAAGTTTAAAAAGTTAAGAGAATAGTGTGTTTATCGGGATGTCGTTACATTTATCTTAACTATATAAACTCTTTCAACTCTTTCAACTGCATATTATTTGGTTACGGTACGGTAGTCGCACTTCACTTTGCCGCGTTCGAAGGCATTGAGCTTGGAGCGTATCATTTGCTTGCGGATAGGTGCGATATGGTCGGTGAACACTTCTCCGAGCAGATGGTCGTATTCATGCTGGATGATACGGGCCAGGAATCCGGAGAATTCCTGCTTGTGGGGCTTGAAATTCTCGTCGACCCATTCGAGCGATACGTGCTCCACACGTTTCACGTTCTCGGAAAGGCCGGGCAGTGACAGGCACCCCTCGCTGCGGGACACGGGAGCCTGGTCCTCGATAATCTCCAGCTGCGGATTGATCAGCACCATCTTCGAGTCGGCGCATTCGGGGAATTCAGAAGCGAGCTCGGACCCGTCGATGACGATGACGGCGATGCCGAGGCCAATCTGCGGCGCGGCAAGACCGATGCCTTCGGCGGCATACATCGTGTCGAACATGTCTTTTACAAGTTTCTGCAATTCAGGGTAATCTGGCTCGATATCCTCAGCCTCCCGGCGCAATACGGGGTGTCCGTATACATATACTGGTAATACCATCGTGAAAGTCTGTTTTATTGAAGCCGGCTACCGTTATTGTCAAGTGAGTTAACCGCCTTCGTTGCACGTTGCTCTAATTTTAAAATGCAAAATTACCAATTTTTTCCCACCCCTGCAAATATGAAAGAAATAAGAGGGCATGGCGGAACGGATTCCGACATGCCCTCTTTGGGTCGGTGATGACGAAGAATTACTTCTTGGAGCGGTTGCCGTAACGGCTGCGGAACTTGTCCACGCGGCCGGCGGTGTCGACCAGCTTCTGCTTGCCCGTGAAGAAGGGGTGCGAGGAGCTGGTGATCTCAAGCTTTACAAGAGGATACTCCTTGCCGTCAATTTCTATTGTTTCGCGCGAAGCAACAGTGGAACGTGTGATGAACGTCTCGTCGTTCGACATGTCCTTGAAACATACCTCGCGGTACTCCTTGGGATGAAGATCTTTTTTCATTTCAGTTTGTACGTACTTAATGTTTAAAAGTTGGTTTAGCAGGTCGCGATCCCACTAATTGGCCTGCAAAGTTACAAATTTTTTTGAAACCGTGCAAATAACGGCGGATTTATCGGGATTTATCGGGATAATCGTGATAAATCCGGATTAATCGGGATAATCCCGATAAATCGAGAATCCCGAGGAGCCCGAATAAAACCGGCCCCGTCCTGTGAGGGCGGGGCCGGTAGTCATATCGTCAGGGATTATTTACCTGTCGTGATTTTGATCGAGATTCCTCCATTGGGGTTGATGTCGATCTGGAGAGTCGTGCCGTTGGCGAGCTTCAGGGCCGGCGCGTTGTCGGCGTGATGCTCCGGCACAGGGTTGCTGCCGGCCGTGCCGCCTTCAACCGAAGGCAACGCGCGGTTGATGTCCACTTTCTTCACCACAGCGGCGGACTTGGGAGCCTCGGCCTTAGGCGCGGGCTTCGGAGCGGCTACGGGCTTGGGTGCGGGAGCGGGTTTCGCAGCGGCGGGTGCGCCTGCTCCGGCAAACTGGAACAGGGGCTGGTCGGTGTTCATCACGTCGCCGTCCTCGATCATGACCTTGGCGATGACGCCGTCGCGGTCGCTGGCCAGATTGTTCTCCATCTTCATCGCCTCGTACACCAGCAGGGTGTCACCGGCCTTGACAGCATCGCCGGGCTTAACCTTCACTTCGAGTACGGTACCACCCATCGGAGCGTTGAATATCGGACCGTCGGCAGCGGGGGCGGGGGCGGGAGCAGGAGCTGCGGCAGGAGCTGCGGGAGCGGCCGCAACGGGAGCGCCGGTGCCCTCGAACTCGATCAGAGGCTGGTCGGTGGACATGACGTCGCCGTCGGCCACGAGCACACGCTTAACCTTGCCTCCCTTGTCGCAGGCCAGGTCGTTCTCCATCTTCATGGCCTCGTAAACCAGCACCACGTCGCCGGGTTTGACCACGTCGCCGGGTTTTACGCGGATCTCCATGATGTTGCCGCCCATCGGAGCGCAGAACACCTCGCCGGCGGGAGCCTGGGCCGCGGGAGCAGCCTGAGCCGCTGCTGCGGCTGGAGCCTCGGCGGGCTTGTTGGCCTCATATTCGGCTTTGCGCTTGTTGGTCAGGAACGTCTTGGCCACGGCCGGGAGAAGTTCGAGAAGCAGATATTCCTCCTCGTTGGCTGCCAGAGGCATACCACCGAACTTGTCGAGGTTCGGGTTTTCCGGTTTCTTGTAAGAAGTCACGTCGTAGGGTTTCTCCTCGGCGCTGCCGGTGATCTGCTCGCGGAACTTGGGATCGACGGGCACGGGAGTCGTGCCGTATTCGCCCTTCACGAGCGAGATGAACTGATTGTTCTTCTGCGTATAGTCGGCGTTGCCCTTGCGGCGGTCCATGGCGAGGTTCACGGCCTGCGAACCCACGATCTGGCTTGTAGGCGTGACGAGAGGCACGAGGCCAGCATCGCGACGTACCTTAGGAATCAGTGCCATGGCGTCCTCCAGAACGTCCTCGGCACCGAGAGCGCGGAGGTTGGCCACCATATTGGAGTACATACCGCCGGGCACCTCGGCGTTCTTCACCAGCTCGTTGGGCTTGGGAAGTCCGAAGTAAGCCTCGATCTTGTGGCATGCGTCGAGCAGTTCCTCCTCCTTGTTGTTCTTTGCGGCCTCGATGGCGCGGTCGAATTCGGCGTCAATCTCCTTGGGCATGGCGGCGAAGGCCTCGTCGAAGTCCTTGGGCCATTTGTCCTTGTTGAGGTCGAAGTCAGCCAGTGCCTTGCGGGCGTTCTTGAGCTCGTGGCGGATCTTGGCCACAGCCTCCATGTTGGCGTCAACCTCTACGCCGAGTTTGTCGCAGAATATCTTTATAAGCTCGATGGAAGGAGCCGCGGAGCCGCCGCCGAACCACCAGATGTTGGTGTCGACGATGTCCACGCCCTGTATGATGGCCGTCAGCACTGAAGCCAGACCGTAGCCGGGAGTACAGTGGGTGTGGAAGTCGACGGGTACCTTCAGAGCCTTCTTCAGCTTGGGCATCAGCGTATAGATGCGCGAGGGGCTTACCAGACCGGCCATGTCCTTGACGGTGATCATCTTGGCACCCAGTTTCTCCATTTCCAGAGCCAGGTTGACGAAGTAATCGTCCGTGAATATCTTCTCGTTTTCGGGCGTTCCCTTGGGATCGACGGTATAGCAGACGGCGGTGTCGGAGATGCCGCCCAGCTCGTTGATCATGCGGATCGAGCCCTTGATGTTGTTGATGTCGTTGAGCGCGTCGAAGATACGCATCACGTTCAGACCGTTCTCAATGGCTTTCTTGTAGAAGCCTTCGAGCACGCTGTCGGGATAGGGAACGTATCCGAACAGGTTGCGGCCGCGCGACAGGGCGGACAGAAGGGAGATGCCCTTCATTTCCTTGGAGCATGCGCGCAGACGGTCCCAGGGGGACTCGCCTAAGTAGCGCATCACGGAGTCGGGCACTGCGCCGCCCCATACTTCCATGATATAGAACTTAGCCTCCCGGTACAGAGGGAGCAGCTTGTCAACGTTTTCCTGTTTCAGGCGCGTAGCGAACAGTGACTGCTGTCCGTCGCGAAGAGTCAGGTCTCGAATTTGAAGCTTCTTTGCCATAATATTCTCGGTTTGGTGTTTTTTTGTCTTAATTTATATGGTATTGAAAATTAAGGTGCATGGTCTTGATGAGCAGACACTTAGTCGAACACTCCCACGGCGGTGTCTTCGGGCACCGGGTCTTCGCTGACGTGGACGAATGGCGATTCGCCGTCGCCACATGGCGAGAACGCGTCGGGGAATTCAAATTTGGTATCCTGCGAATAGGGGAGTCTCCGGTCGCCGTACACCTTCTTCATGTATAGTCCGTAGATAGGCAGCGCGGCGCGGGCACCCTGACCGAATGCCATGGAGTTGAAGTGGATATAGCGTTCCTCGCCTCCGACCCATACGCCGGTGACCAGGTCGGGAGTGAATCCCATGAACCAGGAGTCGGAGTTGGAGTTGGTGGTACCGGTCTTGCCGCCCATCTGCGCGCGGATGCCGTATCGGCTGCGCAGGCTGGCGCCCGTACCGGAGTCGACCACATTCAGCAATATGGACACTATCTTATAATAGGCGTCCTCGCTCATCACCTCGGTGCGGTGAGGCACGGCGGAGTATATCAGGTTGCCCTGGTTGTCCTCTATGCGGGTGACGAACACCGGATCGACGCGGATGCCCTGGTTGGAGAACGCTGTGAATGCACCTACCATCTGACCTACGGGGACGTCGACCGTGCCGAGGCAGAGCGGAAGCACCGGGTCGATATAGCCGGTGATGCCGAACAGACGCATCTTGCTGGCCAATGCCGCAGGGGTGAGTTCATGTACCAGACGGGCCGAGATCCAGTTGTTGGAGTTTGTCAGCGCCCAGCGCAGGTCGACCATCTGACCTACGCGCGCACGGCTGGAGTTACGCGGCGCCCATCCGCCGAACACAGGCTGCGTGTTGGAGAACATGGAGCAGGGGCTGTAGTCCTGTTCCATGGCCAGCGTGTACAGGAAAGGCTTGGCCGTCGAACCGATCTGGCGCTTTCCGCGCGACACCATATCGTACTGGAAATGCGTGAAATCGGGGCCTCCCACGTATGCCTTGACATAGCCTGAGTGCGGATCCATGCTCATTACGCCGGTACGCAGCACCGTCTTCATATACAGCAGGGAGTCGTACGGAGTCATCTTGACCGTCTTGGAACCGGGCACGATGCGGGTCACCGAACGGCCGTTCTCCTTGACCGTCTTCTTGACGTAGGAGAAGATGTCCATACTGTATGGGGTGTGGAAAGCCTTGTCTATCTCTTCCTGCGAGGCACCGGCCTGTTTCATGATGCGGTAGCGCTCGGTCTGGCGTATTGCGTTCTTGATGAGCCGCTGCACGCCGGCACGGCTCAGCTCGTTGGGATTGGTGGTGTACGGACCTGTGGGTGATCCGTGTTTCTCCCGTTCGAACGCCGGCTGCAGATAGCCTCCCAGGTGCTCGTACACGGCTTCCTCGGCATAACGCTGCATGGTCGGGTCGATGGTGGTGTGTATGCGCAGACCGTCGGTGTAAAGGTTATAGTACGATCCGTCGGGCTTGGGATTCTTGAGAATCCAGCCATAGAGCGGATTCTGTTCCCATGCGGTGGAGTCGGTGTTATAAGCGCCGAGGGCTATGAGGTAAGAGGATTTGTTGGGATAGTCGCCGCGATTGGGGCGCACGGGCTTCTTGGCCGTCATGAGACGACGGATCTCCTCGCGCAGATAGGGGGAGCCTCCCTCCTTGTGGTCTACTTTATGGTAGTCGAGTCCGAGTGGAAGGACTGCGAGCGAATCGCGCTGAGCCTGAGTTATAAAGCCGGCCTTGACCATCTGGTCGAACACCACGTTGCGGCGCTGCTGCGTACGCTCTTCGTGGCGCAGGGGGTTGTAGTAGCTCGGATTCTTCAGCATACCTATCAGCATGGCCGCCTCCTGAATCTCCAGGTCGAGGGGCTCCTTACCGAAATATACGTTGGCCGCCGTCTTGATTCCCACGGCATTGTTGAGGAAGTCGAAACGGTTGAGATACATGTTTATGATCTCGTCCTTGGTGTAGAAACGTTCCAGCTTGACAGCTATCATCCATTCGATGGGTTTCTGCAGCGCGCGTTTCATCAGGTTTGAGCTGGGCTCGGAATATAGCTGCTTGGCCAGCTGCTGGGTGATGGTGGATGCGCCGCCCGACGACTTGTCGCCCATCAGGAATGTCTTGATGGCCGTACGTCCCAATGCCTTGAAGTCGATGCCGGAATGCTCGCGGAAGCGTACGTCCTCGGTGGCCACCAGCGCGTTGATCACGTGGGGCGAGATGCCGTTGTAGTCGGTATAGACACGGTTGCCCGAGCCGTAGTAGTAACGTCCAAGTTCCGAATCGTCGCTGGCATAGACCAACGACGCGAGTTTGTCGTGCGGGTCCTCAAGTTCCTCGATAGGAGGCATATATCCTATCACGCCGTTGTATATCAACAGCATAAGGAACACAATCAGGAATCCGACAGACAGAAAAGATATCCACAACCATTTCACCAGGGTGCGGTTGCGGCGGTGCTTGCGGCCGTTGCGTGGCGCAAACTGATCGTCAAGGTCGTATAGATTATCGCTATTGTCCTGTTTTGCCATATCAATCGCCGGACCGGAGTCTAAACAAAAGTCAGCATACTCCAATCCGTTTAGCAAAGTTACGATAAATTTTTCAATATACAAAAGGAGATGTTAACAATGTCAACAATGTCTTGCTACAATTGAGGGCAAAGCAAAGGCTCCATCCCTTAAAACGGAACGGAGCCTGAAATACTCGTCAAGGTCGGAGGGCTTATTTCTTTTCCTTCTTAGTCGCTTCTTGCTTTTTCTTCTTACTCGCTTCCGGCTTTTTCTTCTGGACTGAGAAGCCGAATTTGCCTATCATGTCGCCCAAGGCGTAATAGTGGCCGTGGACGTATGCGAGCAGATTGGCCTTTTCGAGCATGAAGCGGCCGGTGTCGGGGTCCATATAACGATCGTCGGCGCGTACGTTCACCACTTCGGCCAGGAACATGGTGTGCGTGCCGAGGTCGGTCTTGGAACGTACCACGCACTCTATGCTGAGCGGGCTCTGTTCCACGGTGGGAGATTTCACCTTCTCGCCGGGAATCGGGACAAGGCCGGTCTCCTTCCATTTGTCGTACTGCGCGCCGCTGCGTACGCCGCACCAGTCCACGCTGCGGGCCATATCCACGGTGGTGAGGTTAACGGTAAACTCACCCGTCTTCTCAATCAGCGGAAACGAGTGGCGTTCCTGCCGCACCGATATGGAGAGCATGGCCGGGTCGGAACAGACCGTGCCTATCCACGCCACCGTCAGCAGGTTCCATTCGTCGGGCGTGGCACCTACGGAAACAAGCGCCGCCGGAACGGGATAAACCATCGTTCCGGGGCGCCATGAGATTTTAGACATATAGTGTCAGTGAGGTTGATTCGCTCCTTATTTTACACCAAGGTCTTCCAGTACCTGATCGATATGCTTCTCGGCCTTGAGGACGGTAGCCTCGTAATCGGCTTTGTCCTTCATGTCCTCGCGCACCTCGACATAGAACTTGATCTTGGGCTCCGTGCCGGAGGGACGAACCGAAACCTTGTCACCGGCCTCGGTGAAGAACTGCAGCACGTTGGACGTGGTGGGGAACTCCAGCTTGGTCACCTCGCCGCTGATGAGGTTGCGGCAGTTGAGGTCGCTGTAGTCCTTGATGGCCGTAACCTTGCTTCCTGCCAGGGTCTTGGGGGGATTCTCGCGGAAGTTCTTCATCATGGCCACGATTTCCTCGGCGCCGGTCTTGCCCGGACGAACCACGCTTACGCCGCGCTCGCGTGAGAAACCATACTTGGCGTAGATGTCAACCAGCACTTCGTACAGGTTCATGCCCTTGTCGGCAGCCCATGCAGCGCACTCGGCCACAAGTGAGTTGGCAGAGATGGAATCCTTGTCGCGTACGAATGTCTCGGCCAGGAAGCCATAACTCTCCTCACCGCCGCCAAGGTAACGGCCCTGGGTCTCCATGTCGCGCATCACGTTGGCGATCCACTTGAAGCCGGTGAAGCAGTCGAAGCACTTCACGCCGTTGGCCTCGGCTATGCGCTTGATGGTCTCGGTGGTCACGATGGTCTTCACCACATACTCGGAACCGTTGAGCAGCTTGCTCTCCACGTTCTTGGTGATGATGTAATATATAAGGAGCATGCAGATCTGGTTGCCGTTCACAAGCTGGTAGTTGCCTCCCTTGTCGCGTACCACCAGACCAACGCGGTCGGCGTCGGGGTCGGAAGCCATCACGAGGCTTGCACCTGTCTCCTTGGCTTTCTCCACGGCCATGTGCATAGCCTCAGAGTTCTCGGGGTTAGGCGAAACGACGGTGGGGAAGTCGCCGTCCTGGATGTCCTGTGCGGGCACGTGGATTACGTTCTCGAAGCCCCAGAGCTTCAGTGAGTCGTACATCAGACGCAGGCCGGTGCCGTGGATCGGGGTGTAGACGATCTTCATGTCCTTGTGGCGCTTGTCGGCCTCGGGATCGAGGCTGAGGGTGTGGATGTCGGCCAGGAACTGCTCGTCGATATCCTTGCCTATGGACTGAATCAGATCCTTGTTCGGAGCCCACTTGATCTGGTCGTTGCTCTTGATCTGATTGACATACTCGATGGTCTTGACGTCGTGGGGCGAGATCATCTGTGCGCCGTCGCTCCAGTATGCCTTATAGCCGTTGTACTCCTTGGGGTTGTGGCTTGCGGTGACCATGACGCCGCTCTGGCATCCTAACTTGCGGATGGCGTAGCTGACCTCGGGAGTGGGGCAGGGACCGTCGAACAGATAAACCTTGAAGCCGTTGGCGCTGAAGATGTCGGCTGTAAGCTCGGCGAATTCGCGGCTGTGATGACGCACGTCGTGGCCTACGGCTACCGAAATCTGAGGCTGCTCCTTGAAGCAGTCCTTCAGGTAGTTGGCCAGTCCCTGTGTGGCTGCGCCTACGGTGTAGCGGTTCATACGGTTGGAACCGGCGCCCATAATGCCGCGCAGACCGCCTGTGCCGAATTCCAGGTCCTTGTAGAAGGCCTCGATCAGCGGGGTCTTGTCCTCGGCGTCAAGAAGCGCCTGCACTTCCTTGCGGGTATTCTCGTCGTACTCCGGGCTAAGCCATGCCTGGGCTTTGGCCGTAACTTCTTTCAATAATGTTTCGTTACTCATTGGGTTATATATTATTCTATTTGTTTTCAATGGCGGGTCAGGCTGTGCCGGCGGCTACGGATTAGGCTGCGCCTCCGGCGCAGAACGGAACGGCTCCGCGCAATACACGTCCGCGCAATACATATACGCGACACATACGCGCAATACACATACGCGCAGTACACATACGCGCAGTACACATACGCGACACATACACGCAATACACATACGCGCAATACGCGCATACTGTTCCTTAGCAATACGCACCATGCGCATAATTATATACGCCTTCCTGTCAATACAAACACAAAGATACATAAATAAGTCGATATTTTAATATTTTTTTGAAAAATGTTCATTTTATTTTGCAGATTCCGAAAAAAGATATAACTTTGCGGTGTAGTTGAATACACCACTACATTACTATACTATCTGTTATGATAGAATTAAAGAATCTTTCATACTATTACGGCAAATCGACCGTAGCGGCACTGGACAATGTCTCGGCCCGTATCGGAAGCGGTGTGCACCTGATGCTTGGCGAGAACGGTGCCGGCAAGACCACGATGCTGAAATGCGTGGCCGGACTGCTGCTACCCACGGGAGGCGAATGCCTGGTTGACGGGGTGTCTGTCACCAAGAGACTCCCTTCGGAACTGGCCCGCGTGTTTTACCTTGGCGTGGACGACGGCGCTTTCATGCGCGACATAGATACTATGGCGAAGCGTCACGCGCCGTTTTATCCCCGCTTCGATGCCGAGGAACTGAAACGGAACCTGGATGCGTTCGGCTTAAGCTCAAGTCAGAAACTGTCTTCGATGTCGTTAGGTATGCGGCATAAGGCTATGCTGGCATACGCGTTGAGCCTCAACACCGAAGTGCTGCTGCTCGACGAGCCGGCCAACGGGCTGGACATAGAGAGCAAAATGGCGTTGCTGCGCATGATAGCGGGCAAATGCGACGACGAGCATACGGTGCTTGTGGCCACGCACACCATCAGCGACATGGAGACGCTGTACGACGGCCTGATAGTGATGCAGGCCAATCACATCCGGCTCTCGGCCATGACCGAGGAGATAGCCGAGCGGTTCGCCTTCGTGCGCACGCTTTCTAAGGTGGATGACAGCCTCTATTCAGAATGGCGCGGCGGTAAGATGTGCAGCATCCTGCCGGTGGACATGGCAGATGAACTCGGGCTGGAATCAGGCCCGGTGGATTTTGCCGTGCTGTATGGCGCGCTTCACAGCCCGGCTGCTCCCGAGGTGATAAAATATATGACGGGACCCGGCCGGTCCGATTACAAACCATTTAGCAACGGAGTGGATTATGAATAACGAGATGACAATGCAGTTGACAGGCATGCGGAACCGCGACCGGTTTTCATGGAGCGGGGTTCTGGACGTGGCGAAATTCTGGTGGCCGGTGCTGAAATGGGAGTTCTGGATCTTGTTGGGATACACTGTATTGGTGTCCGTATTGGCGGTAAGCGTTGAAATGCACATATTGGTGATGTTGTGGTCACTCGCCGTCACGCCGATAACATACATGGTGATGTGCGCCTCGTCACTGTTCGGACTCAAGAGCATGCGCGAAAGGTTCATTACGTTGCCGGCACTGAACAGCGAGAAGCTGGTGTTCACGCTCCTGTGGACGTTTGTGGTGGTTCCTGGCATCTCGGAGCTTATACTCAATTCCGTATTCTACCTGCATTGGGGCGAGGCGGCCTATAGCGTGTTGTTGAGCACGATCGAGATACAGGATAACGTAGCGGCTATATCGGAAGGACATCTGACAGCCTTCAAGATGTGGAGTATAGCCATGATGGCGGGGGGCATGATAACCTGTCTTTATTGTGCCGAAATGTCGCGCAGCCACAACATAATAAAGGGGATCGGCTTTTCGATACTGGTGTATTGCATACCGAGTTTCCTGATTGGATTAATGGCCGGATTGACAGGCTTCAGATTAGGTAAGGAGGGTGCATTCGATGGAGGCGTCAGTGTGGAGCAAGCCATGACGAGCCTGTTTGATACCATAGTGATATACGTCAACATACTCGGAGTGGTGATGCTGGTATATTTCGTGGTGATGCTGACATTGTATATAAGGAAATTTGCGAAACGTCAGGGATGAACTTCAATGACAACATACCGATATCGCGTCAGCTGGTAGAATACTGTTATACGCAGGTTATGACGGGGGGCTTGCCATGCGGCGAGCGCATACCCTCCACCAAGGACATGGCCGTGATGTTGGGCGTGAATCCGCGCACCGTGATGAAGGCGTACGACGAACTGGCCGAGGCCGGCATCATTTACCAGCGTCGCGGAATGGGATACTACACCGCCGCCGACGCACGCGATACGATTATAAAGAAACGGCGCGAGACATTCGTGCGCAACACCATTCCGGAGTTGCGGCGCACTATGGATGAGCTCGGATATACGCCGCAGGACATTCTCAATCTGCTAAACGATTAGAACGTAAGAAATTAATCATAAATAAAACTTCATAAGACTATGAAAGCAAAAGCATTACTGGTTATGGCCCTGACGGCTGTAATCGCAACCGCCGCACACTCGCAGCTGCTGTGGAAAGTGACCGACAACAACAGTGGCAAGACATCGTATGTATTCGGTACGCATCACTTTGCGCCGCTGTCGTTGCTTGATTCCATCAAGGGGCTGGACGCTGCGCTTCAGAATGCCGACAAGGTATATGGCGAGCTTGACATGCAGGCTGCAATGGATCCCTCGGCACTGATGGGAATGCAGCAGATGATAATGGCGCCTGCCGACAGCACCATCGACAAGGTCCTGACCGCAAAACAGCTTGCCGATCTTAACATGGCTTGGGCGAAATACGGTACGGATGAGGTTCCAATGGAAGCGCTGTATATGTTGAAACCTGCCGGACTCAGCACGCAGCTGGCGGCTCTGATGTCGGCCAAGGTTCTGCCTGACATGAATGTCGGCCAGGGCATCGACAACGAACTGCAGGTGCGCGCCCGCAAGGCCGGTAAACAGGTGGCCGGACTCGAGACTATGGAATTCCAGACCAATATGTTGCTCGGAGACCCCATCTCGAAGCAGGCCGAGGACTTGATGGAGACCATAGAGGACATTGATGCCGAAGCCGGAAAGCTGGTGCGTCTCACCAACGCATACTTAGCACAGAACTATAAGGATATCGAGACCATCTGCGCAGAATCCGTCCTGAAAAATCCCGAATCGGCCGAGAAGATGATAATCTCGCGCAACAACAACTGGATGAAGCAGCTCGAACCCGAGATGAAGAACACCAATCTTCTTGTCGTGGTAGGCGCCGGTCACTTAGTGGGTGACAAGGGTATCCTCAACCAGCTGAAGAAAGCCGGTTACACCGTGACGCCCGTGAAGTAAAGACTATTTTAATGCGATTCATACCTTGATGCGGGGCTGCAAACCATAATTTGCGGCCCCGTTGTTTGTATTTTGAAATAAAAGATGTAAATTTGCAAGATAAGAGCCCGTTATATAAAAATTGTTAATAACGGGGCGTATGTAATTGGAACGGTTTGTGGGCAAGTAATTAGATCAAGTAAAATTAGATCGAGCCATGATAATGTCTATGACCGGGTTTGGCCGGGGAACCGTCAGCAGTCCTGCACGCGCATTGACGGTGGAATTGAAATCGTTGAACAGCAAACAACTGGATTTGCAGGCCCGGATGCCGCAGGTGATGCGGGAGATGGAGCTTGATATGCGCAACCGCATAGCGGCGCGTCTGGAGCGCGGCAAGGTGGAGCTGAACGTGACCGAGGAAATGATCGGCGCCGAGGCCCCGGCGCGTCTTGACCCCACAGTGATAAGCGAATACAAGAGCCAGATAGAGGAAATCGCAAGACAATGCGGATTGCCGGAACCGGCAGACTGGTATTCGGTGCTGCTGCGTATGCCCGATGCCATGAAACCGGCTACGGTGGAATTCGGCGACGACGACCGCAAGGCACTCGGCGAGGCGCTGGAACTCGCCCTGGACGCCATAGACGCGTTCAGACTCACCGAAGGCAGGAAGCTGTATAAATTCTTCGTCAGCAAGATACAGGCCATCTCCGGACTGTTGGAGGAAGTGGTGAAATACGAGGAGGAGCGCGTGCCCAAGATCAAGGCCAGGCTGATGGATCAGCTGTCACGCCTCGATTCGATAGAATACGACAAGGGACGGCTGGAGCAGGAGATGATATTCTATATCGAAAAGCTCGATGTGACCGAAGAAAAGATCCGCCTGCGCTCGCACCTGAACTACTTTCTGGAGACTATGGGAGGCGAGGACGACCATGTGGGCAAAGGCCAGGGCAAGAAACTCGGCTTCATAGCCCAGGAGATGGGACGCGAGATCAACACCCTCGGTTCGAAGTCGAACAACGCCGAAATGCAGAAGGTGGTGGTGAGGATGAAAGACGAACTGGAACAAATCAAAGAGCAGGTACTGAATGTGTTGTAATAATAACAACGGAAAGATAATAGTGTTGTCCGCACCTTCGGGAACCGGCAAGAGCACCATTATAGGCGAACTGATGAAGATGTCCGACCTGAACCTTGGTTTTTCGGTGTCGGCCACAAGCCGCGCGCCCCGAGGCACGGAACAGGACGGCGTGCAATATTATTTCCTGAGTCCGGATGAATTCGCGGCCCGTATCGAGCGCGGCGAGTTCGTGGAGTGGGCCGAGGTGTATTCCGGCACACGCTACGGCACGTTGGTGTCGGAAGTGGAGCGCGTCACCGGCTGTGGCAAGAACCTGATAATGGACATAGACGTGGAGGGGGCGCTGAACGTCAAGAAGCGTTACGGCGACCGCGCGTTGCTGATATTCATAGAGCCGCCGACACTGCAATCGCTCGAAGAGCGTTTGCGGTCGCGCGCCACCGACGATGACGAATCGATACGCCGACGTCTCGACAAGGCCGAGTACGAGATGAGTTTCGCCGACCGTTACGACAAGGTGGTGGTGAACGATGACCTGGACACGGCGGTGGCCGACGTGGCCGACAATATCCGGGAATTCACGAAATGAAGATAGGGATATTAGGCGGAAGTTTCGACCCGATACACACGGGACATGCCGTCGTGGCCAACGAACTGGTACAGCGAGGCGTGTTCGACAGGGTTTGGCTCGTTCCCGCACGAATCAACCCCTTCAAGACAGGTGAGGAACGCCCCGCCGACGGAGCCATGCGCACCGAGATGTGCAGGCTTGTGGCCGACAGGTGCAAGGGCGTGGAAGTTAACGATATAGAGCAGAGCCTGCCCGAGCCGTCATATACCTGCCGCACCCTGTGTGCGCTGAGCCGGCAATATCCGGAGCATACGTTCCGGGTGATAATAGGCTCGGACAACTGGGAGGCTTTCGGACGATGGCGAGACGCCGACAGGATATTAGCTGAGTATGGCGTAACGATATATCCGCGGCCGGGCTATGAACTTCCCTCCGAAATGCCGGGGAATGTGGAGTTGGCCGGAGAGGTGCCGCAGGTGTTCGTGTCATCGACTTATATCCGACAGGCTTTGAAGCGAGGGCAGGACGTGACCTTTTTGGTGCCCTGTAACGTTCTGAATTATATAGAGGAAAAACAATTGTACAGATAATGGATGAAAGCGCACTGAACCGGAAGATGCTCAACATCACCGCGTACGCGTCGCAATACTGCGAGGCGGTGGAGAACGCGCGCGAGATGGAGAAGGACGAGTTTGTGGTCAGGATGACCGAACTGCTGCCGCAGATCTACGGCGAGTTCGCCGGTCTGAGTCCTGAGGAGGTGGGAGTTTTGGACTACGGCTACTATCAGACGTACGTCGACGAGCAATGGTACGACACCATACGCCGCAATGTCGAGATGGTGCTTGGCCCTGACGATGTGTTTCTCGAGACTTTCGAGGAGGATATGAAATACAGCGACACGCCGATAGCGGCGTCGATAGCCGAGAGCCTGGCCGACATCTTCCAGGCGCTGTATAATTTTATAATGGTAGTAAAGGAAACGGATGGTCAGGAGCTGGCCGGCGCGTATGTGGAATGCCGCGAGAATTTCGCTTCGTACTGGAGCCAGACGCTGTGCAACGTGCTGCGGGCGCTGAATCACCTGCGGTTCAATCAATAATAAAGGAGCCGGAGCTGAAAGCTCCGGGCCCGAACTAACCAGCCTGATATAACAGACAAGACTGATAAGACAGCCTGATATAACAGACAAGACTGATAAGACAGCCTGATAAAACAGACAAGACTGATAAGACAGCCTGATAAAACAGACAAGACTGATAAAAGACAAATATGGCTACGGAATATGTAATGGGGAGGTTGTTGGAGTGGATGGATAAGTCCACGTGTAATTTCACGGCGGTGCGCAATATGCGCGAGGAACTTGACACAGCCGGCTTCAAACGCCTTGACGAGCGCGACGCATGGCAGCTGGAACGCGGCGGCCGGTACTATATGACCAAGAACGGCAGTGCGCTGTTCGCTTTCATAGTGGGAGAGGGAAATGTGGCTGAGAACGGCTTCAGGATAATCTCCGCCCACAGCGATTCGCCCTGCTTCAAGATAAAGCCGAACGCCGAGATGTACGGCGACGGCGGCATAGTGAAGCTGAACGTGGAGAAATACGGTGGCGGCATCATGTACACATGGTTCGACCGTCCTCTGTCGATAGCCGGCCGTGTGGCCGTGCGTGGCAACGACTGGGAGCATCCCCGCGAATATGTGGTGGATCTTCACGAACCGGTATGCACCATTCCGCACCTGGCCATACACTTCAACCGTGCCGTGAACGAGGGCAATCCGCTGTCCGTGCAGAAGGACATGCTGCCGGTGCTGGGATACTTCAGCGACGAAGAAATAGCCGAACATAAGAGCCGAGGCGGCCTGGTGCGCATCATGGTGGCCCGCGAGCTTGGCATTCAGCCCGAGGACATAGTGGACTATGAGCTTTGTCTCTATCCCGTGGAGAAAGCACGGATTATCGGCGTGAATGGACAGTTCTTCCAGTCGGGCCGCATCGACGATCTGTCGATGGCGTATGCCGGCCTGCAGGCTATGCTCGACGAGCATGAGAACAAGACAGCCGCCACGCGCGTATTGGCCGTGTTCGACAACGAGGAGACCGGCTCGGGCACAAAGCAGGGAGCCGCGTCGCCCGTGTTGCGCAACATACTGGAGCGCATCTGCCTGCAGCTCTGCGGCAACCGCGAGGACTATTACCGCGCCATTGCCTCCAGCTTCATGATTTCGGCCGACGACGCCCACGCTTGGCATCCCAACTATGACGGCAAGTATGATCCGACCAATCACGCCGTGATGGGCGGCGGCCCGGTGATAAAGATAAACGCCAACTGCAAGTATATGAGCGACAGCCGCGGTGCCGCCGTGTTCAACGAGCTGTGCCGCGAGGCCGGAGTGAAGGCCCAGTACTTCGTCAACCACAGCGACTCGGCGGGCGGTTCGACACTCGGCAACATCGCCACGTCGCAGTTCGACATCGAGGGCGTGGACGTGGGCAACGCCATCTGGGCAATGCATTCGGCCGCCGAAACGGCTAGCGTGGACGACCAGCTGGCTATGGTGAAGGCCATGCGTCTTTTCTTCAGATAAAGAAAGCGGAGCAAAGCCTCGCACAGGCCGTAAACAGCCCGATTAACATATTTTATTGAGAGGTATCTCAACATAATTCAGAAAAATTTGTTAATTTTGCGGGCTGATAGTGGCGCGTAGCCACAATAGTATTGTAGAAAATTATAAAAAGATATAGTATATAATGAACGTAGAATTCCAAAAGGTCGATGATGTACACGGCATTATAACCGTGACCGTCGGACAGGCAGACTATGCCGACACAGTAAAGAAGGAACTGAAGAACATCGGTAAGACACACGCCGAGCCCGGGTTCCGCGCCGGTCATGTGCCCGCGGGAGTGCTCGAGAAGAAATACGGCAAGAGCGTCAAGTACGATGTAGTCAGCAAGCTGGTGGGCCAGGAGCTGTACAAATATATAGAGGACAATCACCTGGCAGTGTTGGGTCAGCCCGTTCCCTTCAAGGAGAATGACCTGAATCCGAACGAGACCGACTTCACGCTGAAGTTCAACGTAGGTCTGGCTCCTGTGATGGACATCAAGGCCGACAAGGAGCTGCACATTCCCTACTACAAGATCAAGATTTCGGACGAGATGATTGACGAGCAGGACAAGCAGCTTCGCCGTCGTTTCGGCAAGCAGGAGCCGGGCGAGACCGTAGACGAGACCGCACTGGTGAAGGGCGTGCTCCGCGAGCTTGACGCCGACGGTAACGACGAGGGCGGACTGGTTATCGAGAACGGCATCGTGGCTCCCCAGTACTTCAAGGACCGCGCACAGGCCGACCTGTTCATGGGCAAGCATGTTGGCGACAAGGTTGTGTTCAATCCCTGGGCCACCTGCGACGGCAATCCCAGCGAGATGTCGTCGATGCTGAACATCGACAAGAAGGACGTGGAGAACTACAAGGGTGACTTCGAGATGGAAATCAAGGAGATCATCGTGCTGAAGCCCGCAGAGCTCGGCGAGGAATACTATAAGGAAGTGTTCGGCGCCGACAGCACCGTCAAGGACGAGGCCGGCTACCGCGCCGCCGTGAAGGCCATGATCGAGAACAGCCTGTCGGGCGAGGAGAACTTCCGTTTCACCATCGATGCCCGCAACGTGATCATGGACAAGGTTAAGGACTCCAAGCTGCCCGACGACATCCTGAAGGAATATCTGATCATCAACAACAAGGACATCAACGAGAGCAACGTAGACGAGGTGTACGAAAGCTCGAAGGGTTCGCTGCTGTGGGATCTGGCCAAGGACACGCTGATGACCCAGATGGGTATCGAGATAAACGAGGAGGATGTGAAGCAGACCGCCAAGATGATGGCACGCCAGCAGTTCGCGCAGTACGGCATGGCCAATCCTCCGGAGGAGGCCATCGACCGCTTTGCCGACGACATCCTGAAGGACAAGAAGGCCATAGACCGTATCCGTCAGAACACGGTAGACATGAAGTTCTTCACCGCACTCCGCGAGGCCGTGACCGTTGACGAGAAGGAAGTGACTCCCGAGGAATTCAACGCCCTGTTCAAGAATGAACAGGAGGAAGAAGGAGCCGAGTAATCAAAGAACTCTAAACAAATTGCGTCAGGTCACATTTGAGTATTTGGGAATATTGGCGCGTAATTTGTTATAGATACCAGGACTGCGCGGGAGCCGGGTCGCCGGTTCCCGCGACGTCTTAGTATAACCAGACCGAATGGATGGCGATGCAGACGCCGTCCGTTGAATAAGAAAGGAACAGACTATGCAGAATGATTTTAGAAACTATGCCGTGAACCATCTCGGTATGAGCGGCAACACCATAGACTCGTACATGCGCAAGGCCGGCGCGGGCGTCAAAAGCCCGATGGCCGACTATATGAATCCGTACATCCTGGAGGAACGTCAGCTGAACGTGACTCAGATGGACGTGTTCTCGCGTCTGATGATGGACCGCATCATATTCCTCGGCACGCAGGTGTCGGACCAGAGCGCCAACATAATCCAGGCCCAGCTGCTGTACCTTGACTCGGTAGACCCCGACAAGGACATCAGCCTGTACATCAACAGCCCCGGCGGATCGGTATATGCCGGACTGGGAATATACGACACCATGCAGTACATCAACTCCGATGTGTCCACTATCTGTACGGGGATGGCCGCGTCGATGGCCGCGGTGCTGCTTGTGGCCGGCGAGAAGGGTAAGCGTTACGCGCTGCCTCACAGCCGCGTGATGATTCATCAGCCCATGGGCGGAATCCAGGGACAGGCATCGGACATCGAGATCACGGCGCGCGAGATCCTCAAACTCAAGGAGGAACTGTACCGCATCATCTCCGACCACTCCGGTCAGCCCTTCTCCAAGGTAGAGGCCGACTCCGACCGCGACTACTGGATGATAGCCAAGGAGGCTCAGGAATATGGCATGATCGACAAGGTATTGGTTAATCCGTCGAAGAAGTAAAAGGAATGGCAAAAAAGAGCGATCTGAGGTGCGGCATGTGCGGCAAGTTCGATTCCGCCGAAAGCCCTGTGGTTCCGGTGATTCAGGACCTGTGTCTGTGTACGGACTGCATACAGTTTATCGACGACCAGCGCGATACGGAGCTGCGTAAGCGCAAGGGAAAGGCGCAGGACAAGAAAAGCGCACCCAAGCCGATACCCACGCCTCATGAAATCAAGGAATTTCTGGATCAGTACGTGATAGGCCAGGACGAGGCCAAGAAGTATCTGTCCGTGGCCGTCTACAATCACTATAAGCGCATCAACCAGAACAAAAAGGAGGATGACGACGATGTGGACATCGAGAAGTCGAACGTAGTCCTGGTGGGTCCCACCGGTACGGGCAAGACCTTGCTGGCCAAGTCTATCGCCAAGCTTCTTGACGTGCCGTTCACCATCGTGGACGCCACGGTGCTGACCGAGGCCGGTTATGTGGGCGAGGATATCGAGTCGTTGCTGACCCGGCTGCTTCAGGCCTGCGATTACGATGTGGAGAAGGCCGAGCGCGGTATCATATTCATCGACGAGATAGACAAGATAGCCCGTAAGAGCGACAATCCGTCCATCACGCGTGACGTGAGCGGCGAGGGTGTGCAGCAGGGTCTGTTGAAACTGTTGGAAGGTACCGTCGCGCTTGTTCCGCCGCAGGGAGGCCGCAAGCATCCCGAGCAGAAGATGATACCGGTGAACACCAAGAACATACTGTTCGTATGCGGCGGCGCGTTCGACGGCATAGAGCGTAAGATAGCGGCGCGACTGAACACCCACATCGTGGGTTACGGTCATGACGAGAAGAACCGCAAGCGTCAGCGCGACAATCTGATGCGCTACGTGATGCCGCAGGACCTCAAGTCGTTCGGTATGATACCGGAGATAATCGGTCGTCTGCCTATCCTCACCAGTCTTGATCCGCTGGACAAGGAGGCGTTGCGCCGTATCCTGACCGAGCCCAAGAACGCCATCATCCGTCAGTATTCAAGACTGATGGAGCTGGACGGCGTGAAGCTGGAGTTTACCGAGGATGCCCTTGACACCATCGTGGACAAGGCCGTGGAATACAAGCTCGGCGCCCGCGGACTCCGTTCAATAGTGGAGACCGTGATGGTCGACGCCATGTACGACGTGCCGTCGCTGAAGACCAAGACCTTCACCGTCGACGCCGACTACGTCAACAAGCAGCTGGACAAAGCCCACTTCGGCGACCTGCTCGAAGCCGGCAACTGATCCCGTCCCGGGATTGAAATATACAGGCAAGAGAATGCCCGGACATAAGGGAATAAGTTATACGCACTGCCTTTCATAATTATTGGGGCATTTGTTTGCGGATTGAGAAAAAATTATTAAATTTGTATTCAGAGCGGTCAGACATTGGATATGATATCTCGCTGAAGGAGCTTCGGTCAGCGATATTTCATCTCTCTGAATGATTTGTCAGACAGTGGGTGATACTTCGATACTTCTCAAACCTCAAACTCAATCATGGGAAACAAGAATCAGCAGGACAACAAGGCAAGGATATACGAGACGCTGAAATATTACTTCGGATTCGACGCTTTCAAGGAGGGTCAGTACGATGTGATCAACAACCTTGTGTCGGGTCGCGATGTGTTCGTGCTGATGCCCACGGGCGGCGGTAAGTCGCTATGCTATCAGCTTCCGGCTCTGATGCTGGAAGGCACCGCGATAGTGATCTCGCCGCTGATAGCCCTGATGAAGAATCAGGTGGACGCCATCCGCGGATATGTGGACCATGAGCGCGTGGCGCATTTCCTTAACTCCACATTGTCTAAAAGCGCGGCCGAGAAGGTGCGCGAGGACGTGCGCTCCGGCAAGACCAAGCTGCTGTACGTTGCCCCCGAATCACTGGCCAAGGAGGAAAACGTGGAGTTCCTGAAAAGCATCAGGATTTCGTTCTTTGCCGTCGACGAGGCGCACTGCATCTCGGAATGGGGGCACGATTTCAGGCCCGAGTACCGCAAGATACGCCCCATGATCAACGAGATAGGGCAGTTCCCCATCATAGCCCTTACGGCCACGGCCACGCCGAAGGTGCAGCACGACATACAGAAGAACCTCGGCATACTGAAGGCCAGGGTGTTCAAGTCGAGCTTCAACCGCAAGAACCTGTATTACGAGGTGCGCCCCAAGACCAAGGACATAGACAAGGACATAATAAAATACATCCGGCAGCATCCGGGCGAATCGGGCATAGTGTACTGCCTGAGCCGCAAGAAGGTGGAGGAATTTGCCGAGATGCTGAACATTAACGGCATCGCTGCGTTGCCTTATCACGCCGGCATGGATACCAATCAGCGCGCTCAGAACCAGGATGCGTTTCTAAGCGAGGAAGTGGACGTGATAGTGGCCACCATAGCGTTCGGCATGGGCATCGACAAGCCCGACGTGCGCTTCGTGATACATTACGACATGCCTAAGAGCCTGGAGGGATATTATCAGGAGACGGGACGTGCAGGCCGCGACGGCGGCGTGGGCAACTGCATCACGTTCTATAGCCGCAAGGACCTGCAGAAACTGGACAAGCTGATGCAGAGCAAGTCGGTGCAGGAGCAGGAGATAGGACACCAGCTGCTGCTGGAGACGGCCAATTATGCCGAATCGTCGGTGTGCCGGCGCAAGATACTGCTGCACTATTTCGGCGAGAACTATAAAGAGGAAAACTGCGGCCAGTGCGACAACTGCCGTCACCCGAAGAAGAAGATAGAAGCCACCGACGGCCTGCTGGCCGTGCTGGAGACCGTATCGGCCGTTGAACAGCATTTCAAGTCGGAATACGTGGTGAACATGCTGATAGGGCGCGCCACGGACGAGATAAAGCGCAACGGCCACGACCAGCTTGAGGAATTCGGGGCCCTCGCCGACATGGACGAGAAACTGGTGAACACATTGGTGCGCCAGGCCGTGGTGGGAGGATACCTGGAGCGCGACCTGGAAAACTACGGCATACTGAAACTGACCGGACAGGCCTATAAGTTCATTATGACGCCCGATAAGTTCGAGATTGTTGAGGATACGGACTATTCGGAAGTGGACAACGACGTTCCGCATGGACGCGGAAGCTCGGCGTCCGACCAGGAACTGTATGCCATCCTGTCGGGACTGAACAAGGACGTGGCCCGCAAGCACAAGATAAAGCCATACCTGGTGTTCCGCGACCAGAGTCTTGAGGCCATGGCCACCACTTATCCGCTGACCGACAAGGAACTGCAGGCCATACCCGGAGTGGGCGCCGGCAAGGCGATGAAGTACGGCAAGGCATTTTTAGAGGTGATACAGCGGTATGTGGAGGAGAACGACATAGAGCGACCCGACGACATACAGGTGCGTAGCGTGGCCCAGCGCAGCAACACAAAGATACAGATAATCCAGGCCATTGACCGGCGGGTGGACCTTGACGAGCTGGCCGACAGCCTCGGACTGGAGTTCGACGAATTCCTGACGGAACTGGAATCGATAGTGGAGGCCGGCACCAAGATAGACATCCGGTACTTCATAGACGAAATCCTGGACGAAGACCAGCAGGAGGACCTCAACAGCTACTTCATGGAGCTTGAGGAGGACGACATAGAGCTGGCCATACAGGAATTAGGAGCCGATTACGACGAGGAGACCATCCGCCTGGCCCGTGTCAAATTCATTTCCGATATAGGTAATTAAAAGAAGAAGCAGATAACAACGAAATGCTATAAGGGCGCGTCCGTAAATTTGCGGGCGCGCTTTAAAAATAATTTAATGTAGAATTCGTTTAAGATAAGTGGGGAATCACAACCCCGTGCTTAATACATATCGCACAAAAAGAAACAACATTCTTAACAACTAAGATGAAAAAACCGATATTGACCGGAGTGGGCCTGGCCGCTGTATTGGCAGCGTTTGCAGCGAAGGATCCGGTAATCATGACCATTAACGGCGAGGACGTGACCAAGTCGGAGTTCGAGTATCTCTACAATAAGAACAGTCAGCAGCAGATCAATCCGCAGACGCTTGACGAATATGTGGAGATGTTCAAGCTGTACAAGATGAAGGTGGCCGACGCTAAGGCAGCTGGACTTGATACAATAGCCTCGTTCCGCAAGGAGACCGAGCAGTACAAGCACGATCTGGCCCTGCCGTATCTGGCGGATTCAGTGTATCTGAACAAGCTCGTGGACGAAGCATACGCACGTTCGCTCAAGGAGGCCGAGGCCAAGCATATAATGTTTTTCAAGAGCCCGAAGCCCGAACACAACGTGCAGATGAAGGCCAAGGCCGACAGCCTGAAGCAGATGCTGGACAACGGCGGCGACTTCGAGGCGCTGGCCCGACAGTATTCGCAGGACAAACGCAGCGCCATGAAGGGAGGCTTGATGGGCTACATCATAGCCGGTCAGTATCCATACAGCTTCGAGGTGACGGCGTTCGGCACTCCCGAAGGAGAAATCTCCGATGTCATTGAGAGTCCTCAGGGCTATCACATACTGAAAGGGGGGCACAAACGCGACGCACGCGGTAAGGTCAAGGTGTCGCACATACTCAAGTTGGCGCGTCAGGAATCCGACCGGGCACGTGCCAAGGTGCAGATAGACAGTCTGTATCAGGTTGTGACGGCCAATCCCGAGAAATTCAACGAAATAGCCTCGGTCAACAGCGAGGATCCCGGCAGTGCCCGTCAGGGGGGCCAGCTTCCCTGGTTCGGTGCCGGCGAGATGGTAGAGGAATTCGATTCCGCCTCCTTTGCTCTGAAGAAGGGCGAGATCAGCAAGCCCGTGCGTACGGCATACGGTTATCATATCATCATGAAGCAGGACGAACGCGGCCCGGCACCCAAGGAGGCCATCAAGAAGCAGACGCTGGCACGCATGAGCAGCCCTCAGGACGAGCGTTACAAGCTGATACAGAAGCATCAGACCGAGCGCTTCGCCGCCAGGCATAAGGCGCAGGTGAACCAGAACGGCCTAAAGGCGCTGAACGATTACGTAGCCGAGAACGGCATCGACTCCCTGTTCTATGCAAAATGGCTGGGCAATGACGGCAACATCACCTTGATGACCGCCGACGGCAACAAATACAGCGTGGCTGATTTCGTGGCTAAGTTTAACGGCGCCAAGCAGTCGAATCCTGCTGTAGCCAAGGAAATAATCGCCGCTAATCTGGATTCATGGATGAACGGGGTGCTCACCGGCCTCGAGGAGGATGCCCTGGCCAAGACCGAGCCCGACTACCGCAATCTGCTGAAGGAATATGTGGACGGAAGCCTGCTGTATGAGGTGAGCGTTCAGAAAGTGTGGGACAGGGCAGCCAAGGACATTCCCGGACTGGAGAAGTATTTCGCGGAGAATCGTTTCAAGTATAAGTGGGATAAGCCTCATGCCAAGGGTATCTTCGTGCAGGCAGCCAATGATTCGGTAGCCACGGCCATAAAGGAATTTGCCAAGAATCTGAAAGAGGAGGAGATCGCGCCGGCAATCCGCATGAAATTCAAAGGGCAGGCGGCCACCGAGAAGATATTGGTTCCCAAAGGAAGCAACGCGATGGTGGATTACGTAGCCTTCGACGGCCCTGTCACCAAAAGCTCGATTGAGAAATTTCCGGTGATTTTCATGCTTAACAAACGCATACTGAACGTGCCCGAAGAAATGAACGATGTAAAGGGCCAGGTCACCAGCGACTACCAGAACATGTTCCAAGAGCAATGGGAGAACGAGCTTCGCAGTAAATACAACGTGAAGGTCAACCGGAAGGTGCTGAAATCCGTCAACAGGAAATAAATATACCGACTAATTACTAAATAGGATTATAACAGGGGCGTGCCGGGCGGTGCGCCCCTGATTATTTTGGAAATATGTTGTAAAACATAAAAATTAATTTGGAATGGCGGGAAATGAGTGTTAATTTTACACCCATAAAACAATTAACACTAATTTTCAGCCATGAGAAACCTACTGATTACAGCATCGCTGCTGGCCGGAGCCGTGGTAAGCTCCTGTGTAAGTGGTACAACCAAGGATGTAAGGACGGCATCCGGACTGGATCCCCAGAACTTCGTGAGCGTATATGACGGCGACAGCACGGCGCTGTACACGTTGAAGAATGCCAACGGCATGGAGGTGTGCGTCACCAACTTCGGAGGCCGCATCGTGTCGATAATGGTGCCTGACAAGGCCGGCAAAATGCAGGATGTCGTACTTGGTTTCGACAGTGTGCAGGCTTATTTCCCCGAGAACAACCAGACCGACTTCGGCGCAGCCATAGGACGTTACGCCAACCGCATCAACCAGGGTAAGTTCACTCTCGACGGCACGGAATATCAGCTGCCCCGCAACAACTTCGGTCACTGTCTGCACGGAGGCACCGACATGGGTACCAAGGGATGGCAGTACCGTGTGTATAAGATGATGGAGTGCAACGACTCGACGCTGGTACTGGGCATAGAGTCGAAGGATGGCGACAACGGCTTCCCCGGCACCGTGAAGGCGCAGGTGAAGTACACGGTGAAGTCGGACAACAGTCTGGACATAACCTACGCCGCCACTACCGACAAGCCGACAATAATCAACATGACCAACCACAGCTACTTCAATCTGTCGGGTGATGCGAACAAGCCTGTGACCGACCAGCAGCTGACCATCAACGCCAGCCGTTACACTCCGGTGGACAGCACATACATGACCACAGGCGAGATCCTGCCGGTAGCCGGCACTCCGATGGATTTCACCAACGCGAAACTTGTGGGCGCCGAGATCGATAAGCGTGACTTCGAGCAGATCAGGAACGGTAACGGCTACGACCATAACTGGGTGCTCGACACCAACGGCGACGACACCAAGGAGGCCGTGAACCTGTTCTGTCCTGCCAGCGGCATCCGTCTGCAGGTTTACACCAACGAACCCGGCATACAGGTGTACAGCGGCAACTTCCTGGACGGCACCGTCAAGGGCAAGGGAGGTATAGTATATCAGCAGCGCACGGGCATCTGTCTGGAGACACAGAAATTTCCCGACACTCCCAACAAACCCGAATGGCCGTCAGCAGTGCTCCGTCCCGGCGAGATGTACCACTCGCACTGCATCTTCAAGTTCTCGGTGCAGAAGTGATTGGACCGAGTATAAGAAATATCTAACCTAACTGAAATAAACGATTTCTATATGGCATTTTTGGACTGGATGGTCATAGGGCTTTTCTTCATAGCCTTGATCGGCATTGTGGTATGGGTGGCCCGTCAGAAGCAGGGCGATGCCAAGGACTACTTTCTTGGAGGTAAGGATGCGACATGGATAGCCATCGGTGCGTCTATCTTCGCCTCGAACATCGGATCGGAGCATCTGATCGGACTCGCAGGTTCCGGCGCATCGTCGGGTATGGCGATGGCCCATTGGGAAATCCAGGGATGGATGATCCTGATACTCGGCTGGGTGTTCGTGCCGTTCTACAGCCGCTCGATGGTATATACGATGCCCGAGTTCCTGGAGCGTCGTTTCAATCCCGCGTCGCGCACCATTCTGTCGCTGATATCCCTTATCAGCTATGTGCTGACCAAGGTAGCCGTGACCGTTTACGCCGGCGGACTTGTATTCCAGCAGGTGTTCGGCATCGACTCGCTGTGGGGCATCGACTTCTTCTGGATCGCCGCCATCGGCCTTGTTTTGATAACAGCCGTATATACCATATTCGGCGGTATGAAATCCGTGCTGTACACCTCGGTGCTGCAGACGCCCATCCTGTTGCTCGGATCGCTCGTGATCCTGGTGCTCGGACTTAAGGAATTAGGAGGCTGGGACGAGATGATGCGCATCTGCTCGGCCGTTGAGGTGAACGAATACGGCGACACGATGACAAACCTGATTCGCGACAACCGCGACGCGCAATATCCCTGGCTCGGCGCCCTTATCGGTTCGGCCGTGATCGGATTCTGGTACTGGTGTACCGACCAGTTTATCGTTCAGCGCGTACTGTCGGGCAAGAACGAGAAGGAGGCACGTCGTGGTACCATTTTCGGCGCTTACCTCAAGCTGCTGCCCGTGTTCCTGTTCCTGATTCCGGGCATGATTGCCTTCGCGCTGCATCAGACACAGGGCTCGTTCCTGCCCCTGCTTCCCAACGGCAATCCCAACTCGGACGCCGCATTCCCCACACTCGTGGCCAAGCTGCTGCCCGCCGGTTTCAAGGGACTGATTGTGTGCGGTATCCTCGCTGCTCTTATGAGTTCATTAGCTTCGCTGTTCAACTCCAGCTCGGCTCTGTTCACCATTGACTTCTACAAGCGCTTCAAACCCAATACCGACGCCAAGAAACTGGTGCGTATCGGCCAGGCAGCTACGGTGGTGATCGTGATTTTAGGTATACTGTGGATTCCCATCATGCGTTCGGTGGGCGATGTGCTCTATCTGTATCTGCAGGATGTGCAGTCGGTGCTCGCGCCGGGTATCGCGGCTGCGTTCCTGCTGGGTATCCTGTGGAAGCGCTGCACGGCCCAGGGCGGTATGTGGGCGCTTATCACCGGTCTGCTGATAGGTATGACCCGACTGAGCGCCAAGGTATGGTACAGCAACGCCGGTCCGGGCGACAGCATATTCCGCTATGTATTCTTCGAGACCAACTGGCTGTTCTTCTGCGGATGGATGCTGGTGATATGCTGCGCCGTAGGCATCATCGTGTCGCTGTGCACCAAGGCCCCGGATCCCAAGCAGATACAGGGACTGGTGTTCGGAACTTCGACAGCCGAACAGCGTGCCATAACGCGCCAGAGCTGGAACGCATGGGATGTGATACATTCGGTTATAATCTTAGGTATCACGGTGGCATTCTACATCTATTTCTGGTAAATTATAGGAAATGAGTCTATATTACGGATCGCATAGCCGCTTCTATGTAAGTGTGGACTGTATCATCTTCGGCCTGAAGGAGGGCAAGCTGAGCATATTGCTCACTCGCCGCGCCTTCGAGCCGGAGAAGGGTAAATGGTCGCTGATGGGCGGATTTGTGAGACCCGACGAAAGTGTTGACGCCGCAGCGAAGCGCGTGCTGTACGAACTGACGGGACTTCATGACGTGTATATGCGTCAGGTCGGTGCCTTCGGCAGCATAGACCGCGATCCGGGCGAGAGGGTGGTGTCGGTGGCATATTTCGCGTTGCTCGATACCTCGCGGCTGTCCAACGACCTGATAGCCGAGCATGGAGCGGTGTGGGTGAATCTTGACTCGCTGCCCGAATTAGGTTTCGACCATCCCGAGATGATAGCCAAGGGCAGGGAGGTGATGCGACGCATGTTCCTGACCGAACCGTTGGCGTTCCGCCTGCTGCCCGAGCTGTTCACCCTCACGCAGATGCAGTCGCTGTACGAACTGGTGTTGGGACAGCCCGTGGACAAACGGAATTTCAGGAAGAGCATCCTCGATTCCGGACGGGTGGAGCAGACCGACATCATCGACAAGACCAGCTCGAGGCGCGGCGCCAGAATGTACAGAAGGAAAATTAACGGACTAACAGAAGTTTAAGACATAATGCTTGAGAAACTGAAGGAAGAAGTGCTGCAGGCCAATCTGGACCTGGTGAGACACGGACTCGTGATATTCACGTGGGGCAACGTATCGGGCATAGACCGCGAGAAGGGACTTGTAGTAATCAAGCCGAGCGGCGTGAGCTACGACGACATGAAGGCCGGGGATATGGTTGTGGTTGACCTTAAAGACGGCCATGTGGTGGAGGGAGACCTCCGTCCGTCGTCCGACACTCCGACACACTTAGCCATATACCGTGCGTTCCCCGAAGTGGGCGGCGTGGTGCACACGCACAGCACCTACGCCACGGCATGGGCGCAGGCCGGCATAGACTTGCCCAACATCGGCACCACGCACGCCGATTACTTCCACAACGCAGTGCCCTGCACCGCCGACATGACCGCCGGGGAAGTGGAAGGCGACTATGAGCTGGAGACCGGCAACGTGATAGTGAAGCGTTTCGAGGGAATCAACCCGATGCACACCCCCGGCGTGCTGGTCAAGAACCACGGCCCCTTCACATGGGGCAAGACGCCGGCCGAGGCTGTGCACAACGCCGTGGTGTTGGAGCAGGTGGCCAAGATGGCATTCGTGGCTTTCCAGGTGAATCCGAACCTGACTATGAACCCGCTGCTGGTTGAGAAACACTTCAACCGCAAGCATGGTCCAAACGCATACTACGGACAAAAAAAATAATCAATAATAGGAAAACTAAAAAAATAAGATACTATGTTTGAGAATCTTGAGATATGGTGGGTTACAGGCGCGCAGCTGCTGTACGGAGGCGATGCAGTGATTGCTGTCGACGCACATTCCAAAGAGATGGTCGACGGCCTGAACAAGTCGGGCAACCTTCCCATCAAGGTGGTGTACAAGGGTACGGCCAACTCGTCGAAGGAAGTCGAGGCCGTGATGAAGGCTGCCAACAACGACGAGAAGTGCGTGGGCATCATCACATGGATGCACACCTTCTCGCCCGCCAAGATGTGGATACACGGCCTGCAGGCACTGCGCAAACCGCTGCTGCACCTGCACACACAGTATAACGCCGAGATTCCATGGGACACCATGGACATGGACTTCATGAACCTGAACCAGTCGGCGCACGGCGACCGCGAGTTCGGCCACATCTGCGCCCGTCTGAACGTGCGCCGCAAGGTGGTGGTGGGACACTGGACGGATGCTGAGACCCAGAAGCACATAGCTGTGTGGAGCCGCGTGGCAGCCGCATGGGCCGACGCGCAGGACATGACCATCGTGCGTTTCGGCGATCAGATGAACAATGTGGCCGTGACCGACGGCGACAAGGTGGACGCCGAGATCCGCATGGGCTATCACGTGGACTATGTGCCCGTAAGCGAGCTGATGGAATATCAGAAAAAAGTGACCGACGACAAGGTGGAGGCACTGTACAAGGAATATATAGCCCAGTATGATTGCGCACCCGAAATCTTGGAGGAGGGCAGTGTTGCCTGCAAGTCGGTGCACAATGCAGCACGTGCGGAATTAGCTATCCGTGCCTGCCTGAAGGCTCACAACGCCAAGGGCTTCACCACCAACTTCGATGACCTCGGAACCGACGATATCAACGACCCGATGTTCGTGGGCTTCGACCAGATTCCCGGTCTGGCCTCTCAGCGACTGATGGCCGAGGGCTACGGTTTCGGCGCCGAGGGCGACTGGAAGTCGGCCGCGCTGTACCGCACGCTGTGGTATATGACGCAGGGCCTGGAAGGCGGCTGCTCGTTCCTGGAGGACTACACGCTGAACTTCGACGGCAAGCAGAGCGCAATCCTGCAGGCCCACATGCTTGAGGTTTGCCCCATGATTGCCGAGCAGAAGCCCCGTCTGGAGGTTCACTTCCTCGGCATCGGTATCCGCAAGGCACAGACCGCACGCTTAGTATTCACTTCCAAGCCCGGCAACGGACTTACGGCAACGGTGATAGACCTCGGCAACCGCTTCCGCCTGATAGTGAACGACGTGGAGTGCATCAAGTCGAAGCCTCTGCCCAAGCTGCCCGTGGCATCCGCACTCTGGATTCCGATGCCCGACTTCGAGACAGGAGCAGCAGCATGGATACTGGCCGGAGGTACTCACCACTCATGCTTCAGCTATGCCGTGACCCCCGAATTCTGGGAGGATTACGCCGAGATGGCCGGCATCGAGATGGTGCGCATCGACAAGAACACCACCATCCAGGAGTTCAAGCGCGAGTTGCGTTACAACGACGTCTATTACATGCTCAACAAGTAAGCGATGGACGCCAAGTCAACAATACAGCAGGGTAAGGCCGTACTCGGAATCGAGTTCGGCTCTACCCGCATCAAGGCCGTGCTGATCGACGGCGAAAGCAAGCCGATAGCCCAGGGTAGCCACGAGTGGGAAAACCGCCTGGAGAACGGCCTGTGGACATATTCATTAGAGGATATATGGGGCGGAGTGCAGGCCTGTTACGCCGACCTCGCCGCCAATGTCCGCAATGAATATGGCGTGGAGATCGAGACGCTCGGAGCCATCGGCATCAGTGCGATGATGCACGGATACATGGCCTTTGACAAGGACGGCGGGATGCTGGCTCCCTTCCGCACGTGGCGCAACACCAACACCGGAGCCGCGGCTAAGGAACTGTCGGAGCTGTTCAACTTCAACATGCCGTTGCGCTGGAGCCTGTCGCATCTGTATCAGGTGATTCTCGACGATGAACCGCACGTTAAGGATGTGGCGTTCATCACCACATTGGCCGGCTACATACACTGGCAGCTGACAGGCCGCAAGGTGATAGGCATAGGCGACGCCTCCGGCATCATGCCCGTGGACTCGAAGACCCGGAACTATGATGCCGCGATGGTGGCCAAGTTCGATGAATTGGCAGCCGGCAAGGGCTTCGGCAGGAAACTCGTCGAGATTCTTCCCGAGGTCTTGGTGGCAGGTGCCGAGGCTGGTGTACTCACCGCCGAGGGCGCATCCCGTCTGGATGTCAGCGGTAAGCTGAAGGTCGGCATACCGATGTGTCCCCCGGAAGGAGACGCCGGCACCGGAATGGTGGCGACTAATTCAGTGCGTCAGCGCACCGGTAACGTCTCGGCCGGAACATCTTCATTCTCCATGATAGTGCTGGAGAAGGAACTGAGCCGCCCGTACGAGGCCATCGACATGGTGACTACGCCCGACGGAAGTCCGGTGGCAATGGTGCATTGCAACAACTGTACCTCCGACCTGAATGCCTGGGTGGGAATATTCCGCGAGTTTGCCGAGCTGATGGGCGTGAAGTGCGACATCGGCGAGATATACGGCAAGCTGTACAACAACGCCCTGACGGGCGACAAGGACTGCGGCGGCCTGGTAAGCTACAACCTGTTCTCAGGCGAACCGGTAATCGGATTGACGGAGGGCTCGCCCCTGTTCGTGCGCAGCGTGAGCGACAGGTTCTCGCTGGCCAACTTCATGCGCGCCAACCTGAACGCATCGGTGGCCGTGCTGAAGATAGGCAACGACATCCTGTTCCACGACGAGAATGTGAAGGTGGACCGCATTACCGGTCACGGCGGACTGTTCAAGACCCCCGGAGTGGGCCAGCGCATACTGTCGTCGGCACTGAACGCCCCCATCTCGGTGATGGAGACAGCCGGCGAGGGCGGTGCGTGGGGCATGGCCCTGCTCGCTTCCTATCTGGTGAACAACGGTGCCGCAAAGCCTCTGGATGAATGGCTGGACAGCGAAGTGTTCGCCGGCAACAAGGGAACCGAAATCATGGCTACGCCCGATGAGGTGGCCGGCTATGACCGATACCTGAAGACATACCTGAAGAAACTGCCGGTAGAAGGAAAAGCGGTGGAAGTCCGCTGACTCTGCCTACATACTGAAAACCGATAACGGTTCCGGACATGCCGTACTCGTCAGGCGATGAGCAGGCAGCTCCGGAACTTTCATTTTGTGGAGTTACAAAAAAATCGTAAATTTGTAGCTTGATATGGACTTACGGGAAATCAGCCGGTTTTTGATACCCCTGTTGGCGGTGCTGGCGATCGCGACGAGCGGTTGCCGGAAGAATGCCGCGCGTTCCGAAGTCAGTGACGTGGAGGTGGTTGCGGTGGGCGATACGAGCCTGATGCTTCAGACCGTGTTGCGTCAGATTCCACGTGGTCTGGAGCCGGCCGACAGCATGGCCATGTTCCGCAGCATAGTCGAGACCTGGCTGCGGCGGCAGGTGCTCACGGAATTTGCCGAGCGCAACATTCCCGACATGGAGGAGGTGGACCGCATGGTGGAGCAGTATCGTAATGACTTGATACTGAGCAAGTATCTGAGCATGATGGACCGAACCGGCGATCAGGACGTGAGCAACCGCCGCATAGACAGGTATCTGAGCCAGCGACGTGACTCCATGATACTTGAGGAGCCTGTGGTGAAGGGAATATTCGTCAAGGTGCCTGAGGACGACGCCAATCTGCCGGCCATCAGGGAATGGATGAAGACTCCCGGCGACCACTCGCTGGACCGCATGGAGAAGAAGGGCCTTCGCGGTGCCACGCAGTACGAGTATTTTCTCGACCGCTGGCACGCCTGGCACGAAGTCGCCGACCTGGTGCCGTACCGGTTTTTCGATGCCGACGCCTTTCTGCAGGACAACAAGGATTTCGAGACCAGCTATGGCGGCTCGGTCTATATCATACACATATCGGAATATGTGGGAAGCGGCGAGAAGATGCCTCAGGACTATGCCCGCGAACGAACACGCGAGACTCTGCGTCAGGCCGACATAGCCAGTCGCCGCGACAACATGATTTCCGACATATACCGACACGAGATCAATGAGGGACGCCTGCGCAAAGGATTGTATGACCCTGCGACCGGGAAGATCTCGGAACTGCAAACAGAAAAAAGATAAACATTATGAATAAGTTGAAACTGGCCACAGGAGCCGTGATGACAGCGATGGTCGTGGTGACCGCAGCCGCGGCGATACAGAAGAACGTTGTGGACGAGGTGGCGTGGATAGTGGGAGACGAGGCTATCTTCAAGTCGGACGTCGAGGAGCAGTATTCGCAGTTGCGCTCGGAGGGCGTTAACCTCGGCGGCGACCCGTATTGCGTCATTCCCGAGCGGATGGCCGTGGACAAGCTGTTTCTGCACCAGGCCAAGATAGACACCGTGGAGGCCCCCGAGAATCAGGTGGCCTCGCAGGTGGACAAGCGTATAGACTACTTCGTGGCCAATCTCGGCTCGCGCGAGAAAGTCGAGGAATATTTCCACAAGAGCATGCCGGCGCTACGCACGCAGCTGATGGACATGATGCGCAACAACTACATCATCGAGCAGGTGCAGAACTCGCTGACCAAGAACGTGAAGGGTACGCCCAACGAGGTTAAGAAATACTACGCCTCGCTGCCCGAGGACAGCATCCCGTACGTGCCGATGCAGGTGGAGGCTCAGATCATCACCATCAATCCCGAGATTCCGCAGCAGGAGATAGACGACATCAAGGCCCGTCTGCGCGAATATTCCGACCGAATCAACAAGGGCGAGGCCGAGTTCTCGACGCTGGCCATCGCATACAGCGAGGACGGATCGGCCATGCAGGGAGGCGAGCTGGGCTATCACGGGCGCGCCGACTTCGTGCCTGAGTTCTCGGCAGTGGCCTTCAACCTGAACGACCCCAAGAAGGTGTCGCGTATCGTGGAGACCGAGTACGGCTATCACATCATCCAGCTGATAGACAAGCGCGGCGACCAGGTGAACGTGCGCCACATTCTGCTTACGCCCAAAGTGGCAGCCAAGGACCTGAACACCGCCGTGGTGCGTCTCGACTCGCTGCGCAAGGAGATAGTGGGAGGCGTGTTCTCGTTCGAGGAGGCAGCCCGCTATGTGTCGCAGGACAAGGATACGAAGAACAATAAGGGAATCATGATCAATCCGAAAACCGGCAGCAACCGCTTCGAGATGCAGGACCTTCCCGCCGAAGCAGCCGAGAAACTGGAGCTGATGCAGCCAGGCGACATATCGGAAGCGTTCATAATGAAGGATCCGCGCAAGAACCGCGACGTGGTGTCGATAGTGCGTCTCACCAAGCGCATTCCCGGACACAAGGCTACGCTGGCCGACGACTTCAACATGATCAAGAGCATGTATGAAGGCTACGAGAAGCAACGGATCCTGAAGGAATGGATCGAGAAGAAGATAAAGAACACATACACCAAGATTACAGACGGTTGGGAGGGCTGCGAGTTCCAGTACGAAGGCTGGATAAAATAAACAGACCATGCTGAAGGGTAGACAGGCGATAGTATTGATGGTGGCGCTGGCGCTGCTGGGTCTGGCGTGGAGCTGGATCGGCGACGCCCGTGCGCAGTCGGCCAGGAATAAGCCCAAGACCGAGACCTATACGCGTCCCAAACCCCGCGAGCCGATCAAGCCGCAGATTCCCGACGTCAACAGGTTTCAGGACGACAAGGTGTTTCTGGAACACGCCGACTCGCTGTTCCGTCCCGCCAACGAATACGAGGAGTTCCAGATTGTGAAGGGAACGGTCAAGTTCCGTCAGGGCGGCATGTGGATGTTCTGCGATTCGGCCTATTACTATCCGGAGAAGAATTCGATGGATGCCTTCGGACACGTGGAGATGCGCCAGGGCGACACACTGTTCGTGTATGCCGACAAGCTGTATTACGACGGTCTGGAGAAGCATGCCACGCTGGTGCGCGGCCCTTCGCGCGACAAGGTGGAGCTGAAGAACCGCACCGTGAATCTGAAGACCGACTCGCTGGACTATGACGTGATGAACGAGCGCGGATGGTACACCACCGGCGGCGTGCTGCAGGACGACGTCAACACGCTGACCTCGATTTACGGCGAATACAGCCCGAACACCAAGCAGGCCAAGTTCCGCGACGACGTCAAGCTGGTGAACAACAAGGACGGCTACAAGCTGCGCACCAGCGAGCTGGACTACAACACCGACACCCATATAGCCGACATCAACACCCATACCGTCATAGAGGGTGCCAACGACACCATCGTGACCACCAAGGGATGGTACGACACGCAGACCGACCATGCGCAGCTCACGTCGCGATCCACCATCACGCACCGCGACAGCGCCAACAACGTGACATGGCTTGAGGGTGACTCCATCATCTACGACAAACTGACGCGCCTGAGCCGCGCGTATATGTTCCGCGACAAGAGCAAGCACCAGCAGCCCATGGTGCTGACCGACACCGCGCGCAAGGTGCAGCTGATAGGCGGATACGGCGAATACAACGACTCGACCCGCACCGCAATGGCCACGGAATATCCGCTGCTGATAGAATATTCGCGCCCAGACTCGCTGTTCCTGCGCGCCGACACAATATTGTCGTACATAGTGCAGGAGATGGTGTGGCCCGATTCGCTCGACAATATGCTGTCGGCCGCCACACGTGCGCGACTCGCACGGTTCGAATCGCTGCAGCAGATAGCCGACTCGATGCCCGTGGTGCTGTCGCTGCTGCCCTATAAGTTCCAATTGCCCGGCTGGGGAGAGAAGCCGAAGTTGCCGGAGGAATCGGAAGAACAGGCGCCGGTATCAGAGAGGTCAGAGAGGTCAGAGCCATCAGAGCCATCAGAGGTGTCAGAGCCATCAGACAGTGTCGATTGCTCTAATAACTCTAATAGCACCGATACACTTGACAGTCTGGCTGCCGTCGACACGGTGCCTCCGGCACCGCCCGGACCGAGGCTCGACAAGCTCGGCCGCGACTCGGCCTTCATGATACCCAAGGACTTCCACGTGGCCAAGGCCATCGGCAAGGCGCGGTTCTTCAACAAGGACGCGCAGGGCGTGGCCGACACCATGATATACGTGCAGCACGACTCGATGATGTACATGCTGCGCAAGCCGTTGGTATGGAGCGGCGAGCGTCAGGTGATGGGCAACCGCATCGACCTGCACCTGAATGACTCGACCGTGGACTGGACATACCTGCCCGAATCGGGCATACTCGGCGAGCATGTGGACGAGGACTTCTACCAGCAGCTGTCGGGAACGAAGATGAAAGCCTTTATCGACAACGAGATGATAAAGCGTCTGGAAGTGGAAGGCAATGTGCAGACCATCGTGTTGCCGCAGGAATCGGATTCGACCGTCAACAAGCTGGTGAATGCCGAAAGCTCGTATCTGACCATTGATTTCGTGGACGGCAAGCTGGACCATCTCAAGATGTGGCCCGAAGTGTCCGGAACGGTTACGCCCATAGGACAGGTGAAGCAGTCGCAGAAATTCCTGCAGGGCTTCCGTTGGCTGGACATGCTCAGGCCGCAGCGTGGCTGGTATGGCGACCGGGTACGCTGGATAGACGAGCTCGGCGAGGTGCCTGAGGCGCTGGAGCAATGGTTCCGCGAGGCGTCGCCCATCAAGGCCGCGCCGCCCAAACCGTCGGAGTACAAGGGAATGGTGCGCACGGCCAAAAAGCAGGGGAAATAGTCCAAAAAGCAGGAGAAACAGTCTATGAGCGATATAATCAAGCTGCTGCCGGATTCGGTGGCCAACCAGATAGCGGCCGGCGAGGTGATACAGCGGCCGGCGTCGGTGATCAAGGAACTTGTAGAGAACTCCGTAGATGCCGGCGCCACGGAAATCAGCATCGTGATACGCGATGCCGGCAAGACACTGATACAGGTGCAGGACAACGGCATGGGCATGTCGGATACAGACGCGCGCATGGCGTTCGAGCGTCATGCCACGTCCAAGATACGACAGGCCGGCGACCTCTTTACACTTCACAGCATGGGCTTCCGCGGTGAGGCTTTGCCATCCATCTGTGCCATATCCGAAGTGGAGCTGAAAACGCGCAAGAGCGGCGAGCAGCTGGGCACGCATCTGGTGATAGAGGCGTCGAAGGTAAAGAGCCAGCAGCCCATAGCCACCGACCAGGGTACGGTGATAGCCGTGAAGCGACTGTTCTTCAACGTGCCTGCGCGGCGAAAGTTCCTGAAAAGCGACAGCGTGGAGCTGAGCAACATCATGCGCGAGTTCGAACGGCTGGCACTGGTGAACCATAAGCTGCGCCTCAGCATCGACACCGGATCGCGCACGATAGAGCTGCGTCCCGGCACGTTGCGCCAGCGCATAGAGGATATATGGAAAAACACGCTTAAGAGCGACCATCTGCTGCCGGTGGACATCGACACGCCGATAGTGAAGATCGAGGGCTTCATATCGCGTCCGGAATTCGCGCGCCGGCGCAATCCGCTGCAGTATCTGATAGTGAACGGACGCAACATGCGCCATCCGTATTTCCACAAGGCCATAACGGCTTGCTACGAGAATCTGATAGCGCCCGGCACGCAGCCCTGTTACTTCATAGTGTTCACTGTGAGCCCGGACACCATCGACGTGAACATCCATCCCACCAAGAACGAGATAAAGTTCGAGAACGAGAATGCGATATGGCCTATACTGACGCAGGCCGTCAAGACATCGTTGGGTAAGTTTTCGGCCGTGCCGAGCATTGACTTCAACTCCGACGAGCTGGACGTGCGTCCGTTGCAGCAGGGCGAGATGCCAAAGGCCCCGGACATGGGATTCCGGCCTGACTACAACCCCTTCGAGGAGGTGAAGCGACACACGATAGGGCAGAACTACCGGCCCACGCAGGTGACGCGCAATTGGAGCGACATATATCCCGATCCCGCACCCCGGAGCCGGATGGAAACGCCCGAGCCGGCGTCCGCGCCTGCTCAAACCATAGCGGGTCTCGACACGCCCGGCATGGCGTCCGGAATGGGAGCGATATGCATTCAGTTCAACCAGAAATACATCATCACCACGCAGGGGGAGAGTCTGTTGGTGATAGACCAGCATCGCGCGCATGTCAAGATACTGTACGAGGAATACCTGCAGCGCACGGGCCATCAGGATGTGGTGTCCCAGCCGCTGATGTTTCCCGAGAAGGTGACACTGGACGAAAGCCAGCAGATGGCGTTGGCCGGCGTGCTCGGCAACATGGAGAGCCTCGGTTTCTCGCTGGAATATCTCAGCGACAGCGACTGGCAGATCAACGCCGTGCCCTCGATGGTCAAGGCCCACGAAGCCAAGGATGTGCTGCTGCGGGTGCTTGACTCCGTAACCGAGGATTCCGTGAACTACGGCAACGAATATCAGCCGGGCGCCACGTTGCGTCAGAAGGTGGCCCTGGTCATGGCCCGTTCCGGCGCCATACGCCGTGGCGTAAAACTATCCAACCGCGAGATGGAGGACATCATCGCCCGCCTGTTCGCGCTGCCCGACCCGTCGCTGACGCCCAATGGCAATAAGGTCTATACCCTGATCAGCGAGTCCGGCATCGCCTCGCTGCTGTAACGGTTATAACACTATTCAAGAATTATAAGGAGGATGATAATATGGAGAATGAAATGTTGAACGGATTGGAATGCGGATTTCCGTGGGCGGAGGCGATGAACTGCGCTGTGACCGTGTGCGACAAGGAGGGAGTGATTGTGTACATGAACCGTAAGTCGCGCGAGACGTTTTGCAAGGACGGCAGGTCGTTGATAGGCACGAATCTGTTCGGTTGTCATCCGGAACATGCGCAAGAGAAGATACGCCGGATGCTGTCCACAGGCGAAAGCAATAGCTATACCATTCAGAAGCATGGCGTCCGGAAGATGATATACCAGACACCGTGGCGCGACGCCACGGGAGCCATAGCCGGCATGGTGGAAATCTCCATGGTGATACCCGCCGAGATGCCGCATTACAACCGAGACTAATCTGTTGTAATCGCTGACCCCCAACGGCAACAAGGTCTACACCCTGATCAACGAGTCCGGCATCGCCTCGATGCTGTAAAGTTCCGCCAAACGCTATTACAGCATGCGGATTATGCTGGTGATAACCGTGGTGCTCTCCTGACGGTCAAGCGCCTTGGCTCCTAATATTCTTTTTCGTGATATTATGGCCCCGTTTGATAGTCCGAAAAGGACTGTCAGATCTGAGGAGCGGACTCCACATTTTATCAACAATGATAAATACAGTTCATCTGTAGTAAGCTTTCCTTTTGTCAGAATCATCAGATTGTTGACGAATTGAGGAGATACGCTCAGTACTACTTCTTTCAGTTCGTCAAACATCTGGTCTTCGATGCAAGTCTTATTTTTGATATTCAGCAAGATGCGGGAATATACATCAGATGTCAGAATCTCGTCGGGAACCGATTGTCTTGAAGACTGTTTGTACAGTTCCATCAACTCTTGGTGAAGTCTTTTTCGTAGGGCTGACTGTGTGTTAGGAGCAGATAAGCAGAATGATGCGGGATCTATCGAAGTTTCAGCCGTTGCAATGTCCTCGTTTGGTTCAGACACATCAGAATCCTTTAGTTTCCGTTTCAATTCCCCAAGAGCGTCCAGGTCATTTCGCATCCCGATAATAATAGCCTTATCTCGGTATTTTACATATAACAGAATAATGACTAAGATTAGGGAAAGGATTGCAATGCATACAATTGCCCATGTCAGTCGTTCGTTGTCTCTTACGGTCTTTTCTTTCTCTCGTTGATGTATGGTATAGTTATACCGACTTTCCTGCATCAATGCCAATTCATTGCGGTTGTCGTCGAAATATGTCTCAAGGATATCCTTGTATTCCGAATAATAGCGATTAAGCGTGTCGGGATGCAGCATTTGTCTGAACTCAGGAGACAGAATGATGCGGTATCCGGTCTTTTTGTTGCTCAGGTCCTCGCTGATAACCAGTTCGTACGCATACATAAAGGCAGTATCCATAATTCCGGCTTCGCGATATATGTCTGCCGCAAAAGCCAGAGCAAAATTGCGGGAGTGTCGGCTAACCAGGTCCGGTGTATGCCTGACCAGAGTCAAGGCGGATGTCAAATCTCCTTTTGCCTCCTTCACACCTGCAAGAAGAACACGGGTTTCGGCTATAAAATCCCTTGGAAAATTAATTGTTGTATACAACGCCTCAGTCAGCATCGAATCTGCAAGATTCAGATATCTGGTGCGAGCCGAATCTGATTCTTCCATTGTGCCTAAATCGTAATATGTTGAACCAAAACTTCGCTGAGCATGTACTATTGACACAGAATCATGAGCTTTGGTTGCTTGTTCAAGCATTTCGTAATTATAAGGGATTGCTTCGTTATATAGTCGTAATTTAGATAATAACGCTACAGTCTGACTGTATATGCGACTTCTTAAATCTGAATTATCGGAAGTCAAATCAATATTATCTAAAGCTCTTTGATAATATTGCAAAGCTGTTGGATAATCGCCGATATCAGAATAAACGCGCCCTACGTAATATAACACTTCATTATAGACTTGTACATCTGAATTAGATTCATAATATTTCATCACGTCAAGAATAATGCTATCGGATTCATGAGGAATAAAAGCTTTATCCTTAGCTTTAATTGTCAAAAAATCGTAGAAATGTCTGTCATGTTCAGAAAGGGCGTGAGAATTAATACTGTCGAGCATATTCAGAGCCTCCTCCGGTTGGTCGGATGCAATTGCTGCAATATTTGTTAACCTTGCATCATTTTTTTGTTTATGAGAACAACCTATTGCCGCTATTAAGAAAAGAGCTGACATCGCTATTCCAATAAATATTTGTATACCTTTAAAACGTTTCATGCGTTGTTGTTTCAAATATGTCATTGCAAAGATAGTGAAAAATTTGATTATTTCATTGTATGTCATCTTATCAAGGTCTTTATCAAAGCCATATTTTTAATTAATTTAGTCAAAAATCATAGATTCGGTCGTGTCGCATCATCAATTATCAATCATGTATTGAAATAATAGGGAGCACATTTAAAATAACAATAATGTGTAACTGTCATAAAATCAGGGATTAAATATAATCAATCATTTTTCAATCAAAATTCAATCAAAATTCAATCATTAAAAACTTGACAATTGATTTCTTGGTGTATAATTTTGCACATGAAACAAAAAACATAATGTATGAAAAAAATAGTAACAATAATAAGCATTATATTTATTGCTTCCATATTTACTCCTGCATCAGCATATTCCTCTATTTTGAAAAAAACAATAGAACTCAAAAAATATCCGCGGCGTCATAAGGACACAGATCCAATGCACCAAAGGATTCCAACGGCGATGATTTGCTGTTATGTGGATTCAGAAAATGGCATTGAGCAACTTGATACCTCTGATATCGAGACTTACGAAATCTGGGATATAGAGGATACAACTCCAGTGGTAGTATATGAAGACCAGTATAGCTTTGCCGATTACAAACTAAGTAATCCTCCGAGTTATCTGATAAAATTATATTCCCCCGATTATATTTATATCGGAAGGGTGGAATAAGACTATTGAGTTTGATATGAAGTTAATTAACTTAATATAGAATAAATCTAACAACTAACTGACTTATACATGAAAAAACTAAGTATCGTCATGATGCTGATTCTGGCGGTCTGTTGGCTTACCGGATGTGTCAGCAACCAGATTGATCCACCGACAGCGATAGACCAAGCGAACGCTGAGAGTATAGGCAATCCATATCTAATTACAGAGGAAGAGGCTCTTGCAAACTTAGAGGCGTTCTTTGCAGCAAACACCCAGGGACAGACAAGAACATCCACAACGATGCCGCGCGTCAAGAAGATAACAGGCATCAGGAATCATGACCGAGTTACCCGGAGTGAAACGGGTGATTCCACGACACTGTTGTACATAGCGAATTTCGATGATGAACAGGGATTCGCACTCCTTTCGGCGGACAAACGTGTATCTTCACTTGTGGTAGGAGTATCCGAAAAGGGAGAAATAAGCGAGGAAATACTGGAGTATTATGATAGATTGCTGAGTGAACGGCCTTTGTTCAAAGGATTTCCTCTTGATGGCCCCGGATTCTTCACTGATACAGTGCCAGGTGGAGGCACCGAAACATTCATCAATCCCAATACTGTAAATTTCTATATTGAGGAAGAAGATGATTATCTTATTGGAGATCTTGATACTTCAGAATATGAGTTGTTAAATCAGTCAAACCAACCAACAATTCAAACTTATAATCCGATTGAACTATTCATAGTTGATTGTGCGATCAATTATGTGAAGGATTGTATAAATCGTCACGACGATGACAATACTAACCTTAATTTCAAGCACACTCCAGACGATTATGAACCATCTCTTGTAGATCCTTGGATAGGAGGTACCGGCGATATGACAGAAACGGATGTGGCGATTGTGGGGCCTCTTCTATCTGATTTCGTAGGATGGAGACAGAATCCAGATTTAAATATATTCTTCCCGTCGGTAGGAGGAAAAGATCATGCCTATACAGGATGCTATCCATTGGCAATCGCAAAAGTCCTGGCACATAACCGCAAACCCGAGACATATACTTATCACGGACATACTTTCGATTGGAACATAATCAATAATTACAGATTCGGTCCATCTGATGAAGCTGCTTTATTTTTACGCGCAGTAGCTGACGGATGTAATCCCTGGTATTTTTCCCAAGGAACATTTGTATTTCCCAAAAGGGCAGAGCGATTCTTTCGCAGATGCGGATATTCCAATGTCCACAATCTTGAATATTCCTTCGACAAGATAAAGAATATGATTGACAATAATAAGCCTTTAGCAATCTCCGGTATGCCGAAATGGAAATTTTACAAGGCGCATGCTTGGAATATCGATGGATATAGAACTTCAAAACGTGGCATATACGACATTCAAATGATACATTGCGATTTTGGATGGGGTGGAATGTATAATGGTTATTATGTAAGTAATGTTTTCAATTTAGGAGACGAAGATAATATTTATGATAATGATAACCATTATGGAAATGATCAAGAGCTAAACCATTACAATAGAATACTGGTATACGACTAAACAAGCATAATAATATATCTGAGCTAATTGGAGAGTTACTTCCCAATTAGCTCAGATATAAGGAATATTATTGTGCTATTTAGCCTAATTTGTAAAAGTCATTATGATTTGTGAAATAAACTAAATATTAAACTCGGTAAGCTGAAAACGATTTCTTATGAAACATAAACGCTACCTACAACTGATATGGGTATTCATATCATTGATACTGACAATGACGATGATGACCGGTTGCGACTTTTTTGACCGAGACAGCAGTTTCCCGCGTAAAATAATATTCCAGGCAGAGGGCGACACCGTTACATCGAGTCTGAATTATATTCTCTTTCAGGTAATGCCTCATGAATCCAATACGGACGATAGATTTGACATACGTGATTATGACACAGTATACGGATTAGACTGGCTTAAGGTCGAGGTGTCATCGGTCTCTAAAACCACTCGTTTTATGGTGGAACCCAACGCGACAGGCCGGCAACGTCGTATCCGGTTGAATCATTATGGACCGGACAATACAGATGTGGATATAATCCAGAATTGGTAATATTGGGCAGTACAGAGACATGGTCTCCGACCAAGTTGTGTCGTATTACCCCCCACGAAGGCATGAGTCAGCTGTCGCTGACGCCGCCATCGTGAGGTTATTGAGAAACAGCCTCTCCGAGGCAGGTGACCAGTCGCATTTGCCTCATATAGAAAAACAACATAACATAGGAGTATGTACGTATCATTAAAACGTGTCGCATTAACGTTGGTGGCAATGCTGTCATTTCTGACTGCATCTGCCCAGACTGTACCAACTCAGACGGAATCGAACCGTGTCCGGTTTATGGAGAAACCGGAAAGGGTTTGGCCTTTCGAGGCCGAGATATTCTACGGACTCGGAACCGGATTCAAGTATCATGGCGTCTGGGCGGATGGTGCCACGACCTGGGGCCTTGAACTTCGCGGTAATATTAAGAATACTGAATGGGATGTGGGAGCGTTTCTACGTTATGACGCTACAGGCTATGACTTCACCGGACATGTATCCCCTCCCGATTCTGATTACGGTATGAGTTATAACCCTGATCAGTATCAATTCGCCTTTACCCTCGGTGTCGTGTCAGACTATAATTTTCGTCAGGGTCGCAGAGTGAATCCTTTTGCGGGATTAGGTATCGGATACTCAATCTATTCCACTGCAGGGCACGATTTTATGCATCCGTATGAAACAGATGGATGTACACTCAGTTTTATTCCCCGGTTCGGTGTCGAGCTGTTCAGCTGGATTCGTTTCACGGGGTACGCATTCATCGTGCGCAAAGGGTACAACACTGTGGGTATATCCTTAGGTCTGACCATCGGCGGCTGGCACCGTAAATCGAAGCAATCTCCGCAGGCACCCGACTGATTGACTGACCATATCCAAAATCGATGTATAAATTTAATTATTTACTTAATCTATGAAAATGAAATCTACACTACGCATGATGCTGACGGGAGTATGCTGCGCTATATGCTGCAACGGTATGATGTCGGCTACAACCGCTGACGCGCGGGCCGTGAGGTCGGATGCAGTCAGGACATTTTCGCAAATGCTGACGCAACACAGACAGGAGAAGAACCGACGCGCCGCTTCGTCAGCCAAGGCGTTACCGGGCAGGATACTGAAATACGATTGGCAGAACGGCTCCTGGGGCCCGGCGACTGTCATAATGCGAGATTACACTCCTGAAGGCAGGCTTAGCCGTGAGTCGGAGGCAGATGCCGCGGGAACGGTGATTCGGGAAACCGTATATACTTATGACACGGATGGAAATATCAAGGCGGAAGAAGAAAGCCTGTGGAATGGAAGCCGGCAGATGCTGATGCCCGCAACCCGTACCGGTTATGAGTACGACACCGTCGTAAAGGATTTCTGTATCAAGAAAGTGACGGAGACATATAATGGTACCAACTGGGTTGCCGGCGCATCGGAGGGATGCCGCGTGACGCGCAATGGACAGGGTAACGTCACGGAGGTGGTATATTCCGAGGACGGCGAGGAAACCGAAAAACTCACCGTGGAATATGGTGCGGACGGCAAAGCCAACAGGATTACGGGTTATGAATATGTGGATGGCTGGAAACTTGCAAGCAGGTATTATGACATCACATGGAAGGAAACCGACGGCCAATTGCTGATGCCATACGAAGAATTCGGTATGTTCGTACGTGACGGCAATCTTATTGAGAAGTGTACGATTGAAACATTTGACACTGATTCAGGCGCTGCGGATGAGTCGATGAGCAAGTTGATATTCGCATTCGAATATACCGGCGACGGCAGTTTCACCGGTGCGATAGACGGTATGCTTGAAGGCATGAACATCAACGGCAGTTCCGTCAGCAATATGGTTCTTGAATACGGCGGCGCCTTCGTGAAGATCACAATCAAGGCACATCTGGGCTTTATGGTGGATTCTTTGGAAATAGGCATGAAAACGGAATACGACGCATGGCATAATTGCCTCACTGATATGGACTATATGATGATGGACGGCTACTATGATTACGAGGTCTATAAGAAGGGAGCGGTGACATATTCATCGCAGGCCGGATTGCCTGAGACATACGTAGTAAAGGAGCTTGACTATGATTCGTATGACGACGAACAGCCTGTGACCGATGCCGATTTCGTGAACCTGGAGAAGTATGAGTTCAGTGAGTACGCCGCATCGGGTATTACGGAAGTTATGTCCGACCGTGGAGATAACGATGTCCTTTACGATCTGTCGGGCCGTCGCATCGCGAGTCCCAATGCCGGTCAACCCTACATCAAGAACGGTCGCAAATATATCGGCAAATGAATCATGCGCAACGCATAAAGCGTAAAGCATGACGGTAAGAGTACGAATTCAAAGCCCCGGCTCGGCGAGTCGGGGCTTTGTTATGAATGGAAACCGGATAGTTAACGACCGGATTTAGGCAGGAGAGTTAGCGGCCGGAGTTCCGGATCTGTTCCTTGAGGGTGTTGTTGAAGTCGTGTTCGGCGAGAAGGCGGCCGACGTTGAGGTGCATGCGGTAGCGCCAGTAGTGGCGCGGGTTGGCCGGCACGTTGATGATTTCGTCCTTGGGATTCTCGCGGCGTAACTCGCCATCGGTCGACAGCCAGTCCTGCAACGGCAGGATGCAGAGCATCGACGGACTCTTCAGCTGCATTTCCACAATCTTTGAACATATCCACGGCTCGGCGAAGTACGGTGCCCCGCCGCCCTCGTGCAGCACGTTGTTGTAGAATCGCTGGGCCATTTCATGGTCGCTTTCCCACCATTCGCGGATGCCTCCCATGTCGTGAGTCGACGTGGTGCAGACGGAATAGTAAGGATTATGCCATGTGTCACCGAACTGCAGGGCCGGATCCTTGGGCATGCGCTGGATCTCGAGTGACAGAATCTCCATCTTGTGCATCACGGCGGGCACACAGTCGGGTATCATGCCGAGGTCCTCGCCGCAGGCCAGCATCGAGGTGGAGTCGAGCAGCGGCGGCAGTTTCCACATAGCCTTGCCATACCAGAAGTCGTTGTGACGATGATAGAAGAAGTCGTTGTACAGACGGTTGAAGTTCCACTTCGCATAGTCGGACAGCACGCGGAACTGATAGGTGTACTGCGCCGCGATGCGCGGATGGTAATGGCCCGGCTGGTAGGGATCCTCGATGAACAGGACATCGTCGATGATGCCCAACAGCGCGTTCTTGATGCGCTGATGCTTCTCGTCGTCGGGTTTGTCGGCGAAGTATTCCACCACCTTCTTCTGCGTGTTGACGAAGTGACGCAAGGCGTAACGGTCGCCGCTGACGCGATCCAGGAACGTGTCTACAACCTCGCTGCGGTACGGGCCGAAGAAGTCGTCAAGCATCCAGTCCAGGATGAGGGGATGTGTCATGACGTCGGCATCGATCCAGAAGTCGTAACGGTCGCGCAACTCGTCGGCGCTAAAGGGCAACGCAGGGTTGAAGTAACCCAACAGGCCATGCTCGGCATCCAGGGGAATCTGCCATATACGGAAGAAACCTAAGATATGGTCGATACGGAACACGTCGAAATATTCCGACATCTTGCGGAACCTGTCCTTCCACCACTGGAAGCCGTCGCGGGCCATCATCTCCCAGTTGTAGGTGGGGAATCCCCAGTTCTGGCCAAGTACGGAGAAATCATCCGGCGGCGCACCCGCGGAGGTGTCCATGTTGAACAGCTCCGGATTGCACCATGCGTCGACACTATGGCGCGAGATGCCAATCGGAATGTCGCCCTTCAGCACCACGCCCGCCGAATGGGCGTAGTCGCGCGCTATGTGCAGCTGACGGTCCAGATGATACTGCAGGAAGCAGTAATAGTCCGTCTCCGCCTTGTGCGACATGATGAACTCGTTGACACGCTCAGGGTCATAGACCGAATACATGCCCCACCGGCTGTGGTCGGACGTATGGTTCTCGTCGCGCAGCACGCTCCATGCCGAGTACGGACGCAGCCAGTAGTCGTTGTGGCGCAGGAAGTCCTGATAGTCGCGCGTGGCGGCCGTCTGTGCGAAGTCCTGTGCGAAGATTTCGCGCAGATACTCGTGCTTCACGGCGTTGACCAGTTCATAGTCAATCTGCTCCAGGGCGTTTAGCTCGGCCTGCTTCTCCTCGAAATACTTCATCCGCTTGGTGCTGTTGAGGCGGCCCACCTCCTGCAGACGCAGGAACATGGGATGCAGCGCGAAGAAGGAGTTGGCGCGATAGGGGTATGAATCCACCCATGTGCCGGTAAGCGTGGTATCGTTGACGGGGAGCAGCTGCAGGACGTTCTGGTCCGTGGCGCGGCACCAGTCAACCATCTGCTTGATGTCGATGAAATCACCCACACCGAAATCCTCGTCCGTGCGGATGGAGAATACGGGGATGGCCGTTCCGGTTCCGCGCCAGCCCGGCTTGGGATTGGCGAAGCGTGTGCCGTCTATCACTATCTGCTGGTCGAAACTTTCAGGCACGATGCCGAAGATGCGGTTGTTGGCCGCCTCCCACTGCACGGAGCCGTCGGTGTCGTTTATAATGATGAACTTATACTCGAACGGCGGACGGAGACGGTCGAACGGCAGGTTCAGCTCCCACACCGGGAAGTGCGCGTCGTTCAGGCGGATGGCCTGCTTGGGGTCCCAGTTGCCCAGCAGGTCGCCCTCGCCGGTTACGGCCAGTACCTCGTCGGGATTGAGCATCGGTGCCTCCACGCGGATGTTGATGGTGCCGGGCAGGGCCTTGAGGGGCTGATCGCGGTGCGAGCGGTGGAATATGCCCTCGGTGAAGGCCGACGAATAGAATGGCTTGTCGTGCGGCTGCTCGTGCCATGAGTCAAAAATCAGGACCGAGCGGATGCCCGAACCGGCCACATATCTGTGAGGCTTGCCCCATTCGAAGCGCCAAGCCTTGTCGGGACTCTTGACCACGAACCAATAGTTGAAGTCCGACGGGTCGGAGTCCAGGTCCAGGGTGAGCTGCCACGTGTCGGGACTGGTGAGCTTCATCTCCAGCGCCTTGTGGGGGTCGCCGTCGCCGAGTTCCGCCAGATCACCGCACAGATAGAGGCTTTCGCCCCAGACTGTATGGTAATTGATGTTGAATACGAGTTCCATACGTATTGATTTTATTTAGATTGTTGAAATAATTCTTTACATTATCCGCACTTGGATGTGCCGCAGGTGGTGCATATCAGGCATCCTTCCTGATATACCAGGGTCTCGGCGCCGCATTTGGGACATTTCTGACCCTTGGCCACGGTGCCGGTGGGCATATACTTCTTCAGCGCGCGCTCCACGCCCATCTTCCAGGTGTTGATGCTGGTGGAGTCGAGTTCCAGACCGCCTACCAGCTTGAGAACCTGCTCGATAGGCATTCCGTAGCGCAGCACGCCCGAAATCAGTTTGGCATAGTTCCAGAACTCGGGGTTGAACTTCTCGCTCAGGCCCTCGATGGTGGTCTTGTAGCCGCGCTTGTTGATGAACTGGAAGTCATAGCGTTTGTTGCCGTTCTCGTCCACGGTCTTGATGATCTTGCCGTGGTTCACGCTCTTGGGACAGAAGATGCCGTCCTCGTCGTCGGCCAGACCGGTGAATATCTCGTAAGGCTTGTTGTCGACCAGGCCGATGAACGCTATCCATTTCTCCTTGTTGTTCTGGAAACGCACCACGTCGGCCTCCAGTTCGGCCGGGCGCTTCTGGATGGCCTCGGGGCTGGCCATATAGTGCGAATGCTTGGATTCCTTTTTGGTTACGGCCGCCAATACGTTGTCGCGGCTTCCGTCGCGGTAGACGGTGCATCCCTTGCAGCCGGCCTTCCATGCCTCGACGTAGAGGTGGTTCACCAGCTCCTCCGACACGTCGGCCGGCAGGTTGATGGTGACGCTGATGCTGTGGTCCACCCATTTCTGGATGGCGCCCTGCATACGCACCTTGGCCATCCAGTCGATGTCGTTGGCCGTGGCCTTGTAGTAAGGAGATTTAGCCACCAGTTCGTCGATTTCCTCGGCGGTCATATTCTTTTTGGCTTCGATGCCGTTTACGCGCATCCATTCCAGGAACTTGTGGTGGTAGACAATGTATTCCTCGAACGAATCGCCCGTCTCGTCCACGAAGTCCACGTGCACGTCCACGTCGTTGGGGTTGACCTTGCGGCGGCGCTTGTAGACGGGGAGGAACACCGGTTCGATGCCCGACGAAGTCTGCGTCATGATGGACGTGGTGCCGGTCGGAGCGATGGTGAGGCAGGCGATGTTGCGGCGACCTACGCGCACCATCTTGTCGTACAGTTCGGGATCGGCCTCGCGCAGACGGCCGATGAAGGGGTTGTTCTCCTCGCGCTTGGCATCGTACACCTCGAACGGGCCACGCTCCTCGGCCATGTCGACCGAAGCGCGGTAGTAAGCCAGCATCAGTTCGCGGTGCACCCTGACCGAGAATTCGATGGCCTCGTCCGAGCCGTAGCGCAGGCCCATAGCGGCCAGCATGTCGCCCTCGCCGGTGGTGCCGGCGCCCGTGCGGCGTCCCATCAGGGTCTTGGTGCGTATCTTGCGCCACAGGTTCAGCTCGGCACCCTTCACCTCGGCGGTCTCCGGGTCGGTCTCGATTTTGGCTATGATGGCGTCGATCTTCTCCATCTCAAGGTCGATGATGTCGTCCAGCACGCGCTGGGTCTTAGCCACATGCTTGCGGAACAGGTCGAAATCGAACTCGGCCTGCGGCGTGAAGGGGTTCTTTACGTAGCTGTACAGGTTTATGGCCACCAGTCGGCAGCTGTCGTAGGGACAGAGGGGAATCTCGCCGCAGGGGTTGGTGGAGACGGTCTCGAAACCGAGGTCAGCGTAGCAGTCGGGCACTGACTCGCGCAGCACCGTGTCCCAGAACAATACGCCGGGCTCGGCCGACTTCCAGGCATTGTGCGTTATCTTGTTCCACAGGGCCGTGGCGTCTATTTCGGTCTTGGTCTCGGGATTGTCGGAGTTGATGGGGAACTGCTGGGTATAGGGGTGTCCTTCGGTGGCGGCGCGCATGAAGTCGTCGTCGATCTTGACCGACACGTTTGCGCCCGTGACCTTGCCGGCCTCCATCTTGGCATCGATGAATTTCTCGGCATCGGGATGCTTGATGGACACTGTCATCATCAGTGCGCCGCGGCGTCCGTCCTGGGCCACCTCGCGGGTGGAGTTGGAGTAGCGCTCCATGAACGGCACAAGACCGGTGGAGGTCAGCGCCGAGTTCTTGACCGGCGTGCCTTTGGGACGGATGTGCGACAGGTCGTGACCCACACCGCCGCGACGCTTCATGAGCTGCACCTGCTCCTCGTCGATCAGGATGATGCCGCCATAGGAATCGGGGTGACCGTCCAGGCCGATCACGAAGCAGTTGGACAGCGAGCCCACCTGCAGGTTATTGCCTATGCCGGCCATGGGAGAACCCTGAGGCACAACGTAGCGGAAGCGGTCGAGCAGTTCGAACACCTCCTCGTGGCTCATGGGGTTGGGATATTTTGCCTCGATGCGGGCTATCTCGCCGGCGATGCGGTGGTGCATGTCGGCCGGGGTGAGTTCGTAGATATTATGCCCGGAGTCCTTCAGGGCATATTTGCTGACCCATACGCGGGCCGCAAGTTCGTCACCGTTGAAATAGGCAAGCGAAGCCTCGTAGGCCTCGCTATAAGAGTATGTGGGTTTTTCTGTCTCCATTTATGATTTTTATAATTTTATCGCAAATATAAGCAAAAATGGAGATAAATCAAACGCAAAACTTATTATTCTTGCCATTGCTCCTATAAAACCGTGTCGTCAGGATTCGGCGAACAGGCGTCAGTTCTGCGCTATATCCATTCCGGCGGTGCGTGATGAAGCCGGAATTTTCAGGAAATAATTCTTAATATCGTTGATGGCGAGATGTCGGGTGTTTTCCACGGCCTTGTAATATACGATGATGCCGAGGTCGAGCCTTGAGTAGTCTCCGTAGCAGTCCTGGCGCGCCACATATATGCCGGTGATGGATCTGGAGTTTGCCGTGTTGATATACATTTCGGCATCGTCCAGCATAAGGCTCCCGATCTTAAGGCCGCGTGAGTATACGCCGACGCATTCCATGCCTCCGTCGGTGTACCGCGACATCTCCAACGGTTCGCCGGGCAGGACGTGGTGCAGTTCGTCGGCGGCATCCTCATCGGACACGGCCGAGGTAAGGTTTATGCTCAGACAGGCATCGTTGCGGTGCCTGTCCAGGATACGGTCCACCCGGTCAAGCATGGCCACGTATGCCTCGTGGCCTATCAGTTCCTCGGTGTTGCGGTCAAGCACCTCTTTATAATCAGTGACCTTGCCGGGCTTGGTCAGCTTTATGTCGTCTGTGTCCAGCAGTAAGGCAAGCAGTATTACGCTGGCTCCTATTCCTATGTATATCAGTGCATCCATGTGGTGTGGCTAAGGTTACCATTGTTTTCAAAGTATAACGTTTGGAAACTCACGGCTGTTCAGAATATATATGGATTATATAGGATTATGCACAATTATATCCAATTTGGTTATATTGTCCCTTTTTGACCATGAAATGCAATAAAATTTGAGTTGTTATGTTGGAATAAGAGAAAAAGTGAATAATTGCAATCCGTATAATAGAGAATAAGACAGCAATGACAGGATACCACTATAATCTGGATCTACCTGAGGAATTATCGAAAATACTGGAGGAAGATTTCTGGATGCTCGAGGATGTTGACCCGAGCATGTTCAAGTCGCTGACCGAACCCGTGAAGTTCGAGGCCAGCACATGGATTGTGGTGCAGCGTGGCTCGGCCAAGGGCGAAATCAACCTGATATCGCACGACATCAAGGCCCCGAGTCTGGTGATAGTGCGAGGCACGCAGTTCCTTCAGCCCACATATATCAGTCCCGACTTCAAGGCTACGGTGATAGTGATGTCCAAACGGTTCAGGGAGAATGTGTTCCTGTTCATGAACTCCACGCCGCTCTATTCGCTGTCGATGCGCCATTCCGTGGTGCCTATACCTGAGGAGACGTTTCCCGAGTATCTGAAATTCAGCAAGGAGATACGCCGTATCCTGCAGATGCGCGACAACCCGTATGCGTCGCAGGCGTTGCTGTTCAAGGTGGTCAGCTTCATCTTCGAGACGGCGTATAAAAGCTATGAGCCATACCATAACGAGATACTGTCGCGTCAGGGCAGGATTTCCGACAAGTTCCTGAACCTGGTGCAGGAAAACTTCAGATCCGAGCGTTTCCTGGACTTCTACGCGCAGAAGATGGAGGTGACTCCGAAGCATCTGTCGCGTACCGTCAAGGCGCAGACCGGATATACGGCTGTGGAATGGATCGAGAGGTTCGTGATATTGGAAGCCAAGGTGCTGCTGAAATCGTCGAACCTGAACATACAGCAGATTGCCGACGAACTTAATTTCCCGTCGCAGTCGTTCTTCGGCAAATACTTCAAGAAATTCACGGGGATGTCGCCCAAGGAATTCCGCAACGCCTGAACATAGCTGTCTCGGCATCGCCGTCAGTGCTTTGACTTGCGCACGTCGGGGAATTTATCGGATATTATCAGGCCTCCGATTATCAGTATGCAACCTAAGTATCCGAGCATATAGATGTCCTCGCCCAGGACGAAGTATCCTGCTATCATCGTCACCACCGGCTGTATGTACAGATAGTTGTTGCAGGTGACGGGACCGAGGTATTTCATCACTTCGTTCCAGACCAGGTAGGCCCCGATGGAGCAGAGCAGCACCAGGAACAGGAAGTTCATCAGATAGTGAGGATTGTCGAAGTCGAACAGCACCTGCCAGTGCAGCGGACCGTGCTGGATGAACAGCATAGGCAGAGCCGTAATCACTCCGTAAAAGAACAGTTTCCTGGAAATGAACATCGAGGAATAGAACGGCAGCAGGCGCTTGATGGCTATGGCATATATGGCCCAGCACAAAGATGCGGAGAGTGCGAGCAGGTCGCCTGCGGGCCGGATTTCGAACGACGATCCGTGGCTGAATATGATGCATCCCACACCCACGAACGCGATGGCCGAACCTATCAGCACAGGGGCCTTGAGACGCTGGCGGAACACGGCGGCGGCCAGGAATGTGGTGAATATCGGCGAGATGGATGCCAGCAGCGACACGTTGGCCGTGGTAGTGAGGGTCAGCGCGTAGTTCTCGGTGATGAAGTAAAGCGAGCCGGAACAGATGCCGCACAGAGCCATGGTCATTTCATCGCGAAAGCTGTGGCAGAACAGATGCCGGCATGTGAACAGCAGCAGTATGAGATAGGCGGCTAAGAATCGGTAGAAATAGATTTCCACCGGAGTCATCCCGGCCTGGCCCATCAGAATTTTGGTACATAGAAACGAGGTGCCCCAGGCTGTCACGGTCAGTAGCGCTCCGATGTGCGCGAACGCAATGATATATTTGCTTTTGGACTGTGTTTTTAACATTGTGGTAGTATCTAAGGCTTGTTGTTCCATGTATGCGGCTACTGAAGGAGAGATGAATGAGCCGCAATCCGTACCTGCAAAATTATAAAATATCCCCAAGAAAACAAAACTCAAGTCAAGGAATTCGCAGTAAAATTTTTCCTGACGTGATGCAGAACAAATTCCTTGGTTGGATTGTTGATAATGGTGTATAGATTAATTTTGATTTTGGTTTCATTATAATAACTAAGCGAAGAGATGAAGTACGTATGCGATGTATGTGGCTGGATATATGATTCGGCAATCGGCGATCCGGACAACGGAGTGCCCGCAGGAACGAAGTTCGAGGATGTTCCCGACAGCTGGGTATGCCCGCTGTGCGGTGTAGGCAAGGACGAGTTCTCGCCCGTAGACTAAGAAGATACAAGGCTTAAATGTCAAGAACTTAAAAAGCGCATCAGCCTTTGCAGCCGATGCGCTTTCTTTGTGTTCCATGCCGGCAAGATGCGATTAGTTCGCGATGAAGCGGGTGGGTTTGTTGCCTTTGACCATGATGTAGACGGAGCCTTTGCGGGGCGAGTCGACACGGATGCCCTGAAGGTTATAGAAGGTGGCGGGAGTGTCGTCGTCCGGGTCCGTGACGGGTAATAGGATGGAAGATCCGTCTCCCTTGGCATAGTCGGGGAGAGGAGCGGCGGGTGTCGTGTCGCGCGCAGGCTCGGAGGGTTTGGAAACGGAGGTGAAGTCGCCGAACTGCGACTTAAGCCACTCTACCTTCGCGTTGAGGTGATTGACGGCCTTGTCGCGGCGTGAGGCCATATCGCTGTTGTCGGCCACGTCTTGCGCGCCATTGTAATCGGGACGGGGAGCGTCTTTCCAACGGCGGCGGTCGGCCTTGGCGGCTTCGGCGATGTGGGCCACGTATGTATCCATATCCTCGATGATGCCATCATAGCCTGTGTTCATGAACCACATCCAGGTGTCGCGCACCTTGGCGTTGAAAGTGGCATTGGCGCGCATCGATGGAATCCAGGTGTTACCGAAGGGGTCGCAGTCGTACAGAAACCGGTCGGTGCTGCCGTTGAAACCGTTGCCGAAGTCCCACAGCGGCGAGAAATGCCACTTCTGTCCTTCGCCACGGTCGCGGAACAGGTAAGTGGAGCCGTGATACGACTCGGTATGCGACATGATTTCCTCCACTACGTAATACCTGGCGGCATCGTCAAGGTCCATGTAGCTCCAGAGTTGGTCGGAATTGGCGCCCACGAAGTCGTTCATGGCTGTGAACTGGTCGGTTACGAACCGGCGCTGCAGTTCTGAATATTTCTCGGGCGTGTCCCATGTGACGCGCAGACGGTCGAGCCAATGATTGGCTACACACGACTTCTCGTCCATGCGGATCTGGTTGTCTTCGTCGTAGTTGTCAAGTTCTACCAAATAGCCTCCGGATACCAGTTCCGGATCCGAGACGTTGTCGTCAAGTTCCGCGATGTCAATGCGGTCCTTTTCAATGCGTATGCTTTCCGTCAGGAAATACAGGCCGCGGTAATCGCCGTTGATCACCACTTCCACAGGCTGCTGGTCCGGAGTCCATGGCAGCCCGATGCGGCGCCCGAGGTTGAAGCCCGTGAAATTGCGCAGATAACCGAAATTATCGTCGGCATGAGCCAGCAATGCGAAATGCTTGCTTTGGGACAGACCCAACAGATTCTGCCTGGAACCGAGTTTGAGCTTGAACGGCTTCTTGGCGAAGGCCTGTCGGGTATAATTGCCTCGGGCCTTGATTTCAAGAGGCAGCGGCTCGGACTCGCTTCCGATGGATTCCGCTCCTAAGTCGGCAAGCCACTGACAGCCGTTCAGGTCAAGCCAGTACCGGCCCGAGAAATAATTCTTGTGGCCGAGGTTGCGGTCTGTCACTTCGTTGTCCAAAGTGCCGTCGGCTTTGTAGACATTGATATACAGCACGGGCAACGTGCCGGAAATCTGTTGAGAGGCGGCAGTGTTCATCCGTGTGTTCTCGGAATTGCCGGCGTACATAGGACCTGTTGAGGCTAGGGCCAACAGTAGCCCTGACATAAGGTTGTTGAGTTTAACGTTTTTCATTTTAACAATTGCAGGAATACGGCAATGCAAAAGCATGCTTTGAAATTTAACGGAAATATGGCCCTATAATTATTATTTATTCAAAATATATATGCTGTTATGGCGTTGAGATATTATGGAGGACTCCGTAATGGGTCCGGGAAAATACACTCAATGTAACAGAACCTAATACCAACGAAAACTGCAAGACAATGGCAAAAGTAAAACCGTTCAAAGGCGTTCGCCCTCCGCGTGAGCTGGTGGAGCAGGTGGCAAGCCGTCCGTACGACGTGCTGAACAGCGAGGAGGCCCGTGCCGAGGCCGCCGGAAATCCCATGAGCCTGTACCATATCATCAAGCCGGAAATCGACTTCGAGCCGGGCATGGACGAGCATGACGCCCGCGTATACGACAAGGCCGTGGAGAACTTCCGTATGTTCCAGGATAAGGGCTGGCTGCGTCAGGACGAGAAGGAGAACTATTACATATATGCCCAGACCATGGACGGGCGCACGCAGTATGGATTCGTAGTGGCAGCCTGGGTGCCCGACTACATGGAGGGACGCATCAAGAAGCATGAGCTGACTCGCCGTGACAAGGAGGAGGACCGCATGAAGCACGTGCGCTGCAACAACGCCAACGTGGAGCCGGTGTTCTTCGCCTTCCCCGACAACGAGGCATTGGAACAGATAATCCGTGACGTCACGGCAGGCGAGCCTGAGTATGACTTCACGGCCCCCGACGGCTTCGGCCACACACTGTGGGTGATATCCGACCCCAAGATGATAGAAAAGGTGACCGAGGAATTCGGCAAAATCCCCAACATGTACATTGCCGACGGACATCACCGATCGGCGGCAGCCGCTCTTGTTGGTGCCGAAAAGGCCAGGAACAACCCCAACCATACGGGCGACGAGGAGTACAACTACTTCATGGCCGTAGCCTTCCCCGCATCGCATCTGCGCGTGATAGACTATAACCGCGTGGTGCGCGACCTGAACGGCATGACTCCTGCCGAGTTCCTGACACGCCTGGGCGAGAATTTCACCGTAGAGGAAAAGGGCGCCGAGACGTATCATCCTACGGGACTGCACAACTTCGCCCTATATCTCGACGGCAAGTGGTACTCCCTGACCGCCAAGCCCGGCACATACAACGATGACGACCCGATCGGCGTACTGGACGTGACCGTGTCGAGCGACCTGATACTCCGCGACCTGCTGGGCATCACCGACCTCCGTTCCGACAAGCGCATAGATTTCGTGGGCGGCATCCGCGGTCTGGAGGAACTGAAGCGCCGCGTGGATTCGGGCGAGATGGCAATGGCTCTGGCTCTGTATCCCGTGACGATGAAGCAGATAATGGACATTGCCGACACCGGCAACATCATGCCGCCCAAAACCACATGGTTCGAGCCTAAGCTCAGGAGCGGACTGATAATACACAAACTGGATTGAATATACTGAACTCAAAGAAAGCAAAGAGACTGATAATGGCAGGCATACTGCTCGCGGGGCTTATGGCGCCGCGGGCCGTGGCCTGCACGTCGGCCATAATAAGCGCCTCGGCCAATCCGTCGGGTCGCCCCATCCTGTGGAAACACCGCGACACAAGCAACGTCGACAACAAGGTGGAATATGTGGCTCCCAACGGATCCGATTTCGGCTACACGGCCCTGTTCAACGCCCAGGACCGCGGCCTGAAAGAGGCGTGGATGGGGATGAACGACGCCGGATTCGCCGTGATGAACACCGCGTCGTACAACATCAAGGACGATAAGGTGCCTGCCAGGAAGATGGACAAGGAGGGCATACTTATGACCAAAGCCCTCAGGACCTGCCGCACGGTTGACGATTTCGCGCGTCTGCTTGATACGTATAAGCGGCCTATGGGCGTGGAAGCCAATTTCGGTGTTATCGACGCATCGGGCAACGGAGCGTATTTTGAGACGAACAACCATTCATACGTGCGTTACGACCTGAAGGATGCCCCGCAGGGCGTGTTGGTCCGCACCAACTACAGCCATTCCGGCCGTCCAAACGAGGGATACGGCCAGATGCGCGAGGCCAACGCCGTGGCACAGCTCGCCCCATACGCTGATGAAGGTGCGGTTACACCCGAAGTACTGACGGAGGTTTTGAGCCGGTCGTTCTACCATGACGGCAGAAAGCAGGATGCACTTTACGCCGGTTCCGAGAAAGTATTTGACGAGGATTTTATTCCCCGTTACAAATCGACGGCGACTGTAGCCATAGAGGGCTGCAAGCCTATGAACCCCGACAGCGTGACTCCCGAGCTGGTACGTAAGCAGTATATAATGTGGACCGGACTTGGTTATCCGCCGGTGTCCGTGATAAAGGCCGTGCGCAACTGTCCTGACGGCATAGACGTCGGATTGAGAGGCACCGGAGCGGACGGGCACTCGCCATTGGCAGATGAAGCCAAGCGTAAACGCGACGATGTGTTTGACCTGATGGTGGCAAAGGGAAAACCGTACATAGAGATCGGCAAACTTCACAACGTAGAAGGCACCGGTTATATACAGCAGGTGCGCGAGGCCAACCATCAGACGTATGTCCGCGAGTCGGCTGCGAGGGATGCCGAACAATGATATGACCGAAGAAAACGGAAAGATATTCTGCATGGAGCGGGGGCGGTTCGCGCGGGCTCTGCTCCGCCGTTTCTGTCCGTGGTGGCTGTGGGTGGCTGTTGGCGTGGCAGTGCTGTGCATGCTGTGGGGATTTATGGTCGACCTGCGCTGGGTGCTGGCCGGATTCTTCGTGCTGCTCATTGCGGTGCCGCACGCATTGGCCGTAAGCTACTATAACCATGCACTGTGCCGCGAATGCTTCGTGAACGTGTTGCCCCATACCATAGAGGTGGATGGCAATACATTGGTTGTGACGCTGTACGAAAAGAAAAAGCCGGAGGATGGTGCCGCTGAACCGCCGGAATACACGGAATTGAGGCGCGAGCGGTTTGACGGCAGCTGGGTGCGCGACTGGTGGATAAGCGACGGCGACGGCTTCATCGGCATAGCCGACAAGAAGCCGGGATTCATTTGGGTGCCCAAAGATGCCGATAATTTCCCGGAAATTTCTAACTTTGCAAGGAATAACAAGCCGTTGACCATTCAAAAAGGCTGATACAATATCATACAATGAGAATACTCAAGGACGCCAACAAGAAATATTGCTTCATAATGGATATGGAGGTTCGCGATTACGAGCTGGATTGCGAACAGATAGTGAACAATGCCAATTATCTGCATTACATGGAGCATACGCGTCATCGGTTCTGCACGGACGCGGGGCTGTCGTTCATACAGATGCACAATCAGGGCATCGACGCCGTGGTGCGCAAGATAGAGGTGGAATACAAGACCTCGCTGCGTGGCGGCGACACCTTCATCAGCTGCCTGCGTCTTGAGCGCAAGGGGCCAAGGTTCATATTCCATCAGGACATAATCCGCTCGGACGGCGAGATGTGTGCCGAGGGAGTGGTGACGGTGGTGGTGCTGAAGGACGGCAAGCTCAGCCGCGGCGACGAGCTGGCCAAGGTGTTCGGCCGATACATTCAGTAAGACGATGGATTCCGCTGAGCGTCAGGACCTGATTCACAAGGTGGGCATCAGCATGGTGCCGGGCATGAAGGTGGATGTGGTGCGCGCCATGCGCGACGCCGGCTATGACTATGCCGACTTTTTCAAGCCCGGCATGGGCGACCTGACGGCCCGTATCGGAGCCTCGGACAGCCTGCGTTTCGACCCCGTAGAGCGGCAGACCGCTCTGGAGCGAGCGTGCAGGGAGGTTGAGTTTATGGAGCGGCACGGCATCCGCGGCCTGTTCGTGAACGACGATGATTATCCGCCGTTGCTTCAGGAACTGCACGACGCCCCGATAATGCTGTACGTGCTCGGCAACGTCAATCTGAATCCGCGCTTTGCATTGGCGGTGGTGGGTACGCGCAAGGCCACCAAATATGGACTGCAGTTTACCGAACAGCTGATACACGACTTAGCTGTCTATTATCCCGATCTGCTGATAGTCAGCGGGCTGGCATACGGTATAGACGCCGCCGGCCATCGCGCGGCGCTGGACTGCAAGCTGCCTACGGTGGCGGTGGTGGCGCATGGTCTCGACATGGTCTATCCGTCGCAGCACCGCGACCTTGCAAAAAAGATAATTCAGTCCGGCGGCGGTATGCTGACCGAATACCCGACGGGTACTACGCCATATCAGCGCAATTTCTTAGAGCGCAACCGCATAGTGGCGGGACTGTGCGACGCAACTTTCGTAGCTGAGTCCGAGATACGGGGCGGAGCCATGAGCACCGCGAACCAGGCGTTTATCAACAACCGCGACGTCATGGCATTGCCGGGACGGTCCATCGATCCAATCAGTGCGGGATGCAACCATCTGATACGCTCCCACAAGGCGCAGCTGATCACATGCGCCGCCGATGTGGTGCAGACCACGGGCTGGCCGCCGGGCGTAATGCAGCATGCCCCGCAGCAACGCAATCTGTTTCCTGAACTACGAGGAGCTCCGGCCGAGATTTACGCCCACATCAAACACGAGGGGCGTCCCTTGGGCATTGACGAGCTGCGGGCCCTGACCGGCATGAACATGAAGGAACTGATGGCCAACCTCACCGATATGGAATTTGACGGCGTGATAACGCGCCTGCCGGGCGCGCGTTTCGAGTTGGGATAGGGGATATGCGGAATCTGAAGATTCCGGGCCGAGACAAAAGAAAAGGGACAAAAGAAAAGGGACAAAAGAAAAGGGACAAAAGAAAAGGGACAAAAGAAAAGGGACAAAAGAAAAAGGGACAAAAGAAAAGGGATGACCGGCGGCCATCCCTTTTGCTATATCGGGGCATTTTATAACTCCGCGTAGCGGTCCAGAACGGTCTGGATCAGGCCGTGGAGGCGCGGCTTGTAGTCGGTGTTGGCTTTGTTGGCGCGGCGCTCGGCGATGATGCAGCATACGGTCATGGCGCGGTGGCCCAACAGGCGGGCCATGCCTTGCAGACAGGCCGATTCCATCTCGAAGTTGGTGACGGGGCGTCCGTCGTAACGGAAGGACTCGATTTTGGCGTTCAGGTCGGGATCCTTGAGCGTCAGGCGCACCTGGCGTCCCTGCGGAGCGTAGAAGCCCACAGCCGCTATGGTATAGCCGAGACGCATGTCGTCGCGCGCTATCTTCTCTACCAGACAGCGGTCGGCGTCCACTACGTAAGGAGCGGCCCAGGTCGGATCCCAATTGGTGTGGGCGCGGAATTCCTTCTCGAATTCCAGGTCGCATACCTTGTCGCGGTCGGCATAGAAGTTAAGGATGCCGTCGAAGCCGATTCCCTTGTCGGCCACTACGTAATCGCCTATATGCAGGTCTTCCTGCAGGGAGCCGGATGTGCCGATGCGCACTATGTTGAGCGTGCGGTGCTCGGGTTTGACGGTACGCGTGTCGAAGTCGATGTTGGCCAGGGCGTCAAGCTCGGTCATCACGATCTCGATGTTGTCGGGACCGATGCCGTGGCTGATGCACATTATGGGCTTGCCCTTGTATCTGCCGCCGATGGCATGGAACTCGCGCGACTGCACGTCATAATCCACTGTGTCGAACAGCGAGCCTACCATAGTGACGCGGCCCGGATCGCCCACGAAGATGATGTTGTCGCGAAGCTGGTCTGGACGAAGGTGGATGTGGAAGGCGCTTCCGTCCCCGTTGATGATCAATTCCGACGGGGGTATGATTCTTGGTGTGTTCATGGTTTTGGTCATTAGCAATTTCTAAAATGGGACCGACAGCAGGGGAGAGTGTCGAATCCTGTACAGTTAAAACGCTTCAGGCGCCATAAAGACGCCGAGCGGAACACAAATTTACGAAAAATTTCGGAAAAACTTGGTAAACTCGGAAAAAATCTCTAATTTTGCAATCGGAAATGAGGGGACACCCCGCCTGAAGTACAATCCGAGCAACGCACGGAATGATGTCAGACCGGGTGTCAACGACCAAAGGAAAGATGCCGGAGTGGTCGATCGGGACGGTCTCGAAAACCGTTGTACCCTTACGGGTACCCAGGGTTCGAATCCCTGTCTTTCCGCTGATGTGAAGATTGAAACTCGCTGACTTCAGCGAGTTTCTTCTGTTTTGAGGCTTTGAATCGAATTAACCGGTGGGTAGATAATTCTTATGCAAAGACAGTCTAATATTGAATTGCTGAGGATAGTGAGCATGTTGATGGTGCTTGCGGTGCATGTCGATGGCGCGTCGCTGGGGCTGCCTGAGCCCATGGGCGACATAGCGTCGCTGACGGCTCGCGACGTCTGGCGCATAGTAGTGGAAGCCGTCGCCATAATCGGTGTGAACTGTTTCACTATGATTTCCGGTTATTTCGGCGTCAGACTGCGCCTGCGGGGCGTGCTGTCGTTTCTGTTCCAGTGCGCGTTCTATTCGGTGGGTATCTATACGGCTGTGTCCATCGTCTTCCCGGGGCAGTTCTCGTGGCAGGGATGGCTTGAGAGCTGGATGGTGCTGACACACACGGATCTGTGGTATGTGCCGGCATATTTCGGACTGATGCTTCTGAGCCCGGTGCTCAACGCCGGACTGGACGCGCTGCCGAAGCGCACTTTCGCTGTGGTGCTCGCTCTGTTCGTCGCTTTCAACCTGTGGTGCGGATGGTGGTGGCACGGTACGTTCAATCCCACCGGATATACGATTGTGCAGCTTGTGATGGTCTATATGATTGCCAGATACATACGTCTGCACGTCAGTATGAAAGGCCTCAGGCGGCATCGTGGAGCGATTGCATGGACTTATCTCGCCTCGCTCGTGGCGATGGCGGCGATGGCGATGTATATGCCGCCGCTGCAGGCATTTGCCTATAACTCTCCGGTCGTGCTGCTGTCCACGGTCTGCTTTTTTCTGCTTTTCCTGTCGTTCGATTTCACCTCGCGACCGGTCAACTACATAGCACGCTCGGCTTTCGCCGTCTACCTCATCCATAAGGCGCCCCTTGTGTGGGGAAATATAATGCGCCCTGCCGTGATATATCTGTGGACCACGCTTTCATTGCCGCTTTTCACGCTCGCCGCCGCAGGGGTCATCACAGGTTTCTATCTTGTGGCGGTTGCCATTGACCCGTTGCGTCGATGGATGTTCGACACCCTGTGGCATACAAGTCAGCGACTTGTTGCCTTTTTGCGTTGAATGTACCGAACTTTCAGAAAAAAAGATGTATATTTGTGGGACATAAATTGGTTTAAAGATCTAAATCAGATAATCATGAAGAAACAGATTGCAAGTGAGAAGGCACCGGCCGCAATCGGGCCTTACAGCCAGGGAATAGAAGCCAACGGCTTCGTGTATTGTTCGGGACAGCTGCCCATCGACGTGGCTACGGGTACGATGCCCGAGGGCATAAAGGATCAGACACGCGTGTCGCTGGCCAACGTGAAGGCAGTGCTGGAAGCCGCCGGCCTGACTCTGGACAATGTGGTGAAGACTACGGTCTACCTGGCCGATATGTCGCTGTTCGGTCCGATGAACGAGGTTTACGGCGAGACGTTTACGGCTCCCTATCCGGCTCGCTCGGCTTACGCCGTTAAGGAGCTGCCGAAGCAGGCGCTGGTGGAAATCGAGGTGATTGCCGCCCGTTAAGAACGCATTCCGTCAGATACATTGTTTTAAGGCCCATCAAGTGTGGGCCTTAATGCGTTATGTTAATATGAATACAGATATTGTCGATATGAAACCTGAGCTTGAGACGGAGGTGCATCCGTTCGGAGCGTGGATTCCCGACGGAGCGAAGGTGTTGATCATGGGCACGTTCCCTCCGCAGCCTAAGCGATGGTCTATGGAGTTCTTTTACCCAAACCGCACCAATGACTTCTGGTATGCGATGGGATTGCTGTTCTATGGAGACCGGAACGCATTGCTGCTGCCCGGCTCCAAGGATTTCAATCTGGATAAGATCAAGACGTTGCTGGATCGCGAGGGCATTGCATTGAGCGACACCGGTTACCGGATAAGACGGCTGGCGGGAAACGCATCCGATAAATTCCTGGAGATAGTCGAGCCGGTAGACCTTGACTCGCTGTTGCGGCGTATGCCTCAGTGCCGGGCCATTGCCACGACCGGTCAGAAAGCCGCGGAAGTATTGGCCGGACTCACAGGCACCGAAGCTCCGGCGATGGGACACCGTGTGGAATGCGCGCCACGTCCGCTCGGAGACGGCAGGGAAACTTTGCCGCTGGAAATCTGGCGCATGCCGTCCACCAGCCGGGCCTATCCTCTGCCCCTGGCAAAGAAAGCGGAATATTACAGCGCCCTCTTTAAGTCTGTCGGAATCGGAGTCGTTAACTGAGGACGGTGGCGACTACGCGGCGCGGGCCTCCGTAGTCGCGGAATTCGCAGAGGTAAATCCCCTGCCAGGTGCCGAGGTTGAGATGACCGTCCGTTATGGGTAATGTCAGGGCCGAACCGACAATCACAGACTTGGCGTGTGAGGGCATATCGTCCGGACCCTCGTCGGTATGCAGATAGAACGGGGCGTTTTCCGGTACGAGGCGGTCGAAAATCATGTTCAGGTCGTGGCGCACGTCAGGATCCGCGTTCTCGTTGAGCGCCAACGCCGCCGACGTATGCTTGATAAGCAGATTCAGCAGACCCTTTTCTGGCAACGGCGGCAACTGACGCATCACTTCGCCCGTGACGAGATGTATGCCGCGGTGATAAGGCCGGAGTGTAAATTCAACCTGTTCGATCATGACTCAACTTATTTAACCTGTGACTATGACTTCTAAACGGTTATTTAACCTATAACTTATCGTAACTTATCGGCGTCTTTGTGGTATCGTTGGAACACGTCGACACGGCCGAAAAAGTTGCCTTCACGCACCTGCCGGCGATAGCACAGATAGAACTTGGTGCACAATGCCGTAATTAGCCAATATTCAGTTTCTAAGACAAAATTAACTAAAAAAGTTTAGAGAACGCAGATTTGTATAAGAAAATTAGTAAAAAAGTGGAACGGCGGAACAGTGGGAAATTTGTTATTTAGATGTCTTATATCTCGATTAAATTTAGTAATTTTGGGATTTTAAGACTAAGATTATGCAGGAAGACTACGACAGGATAATCCGGGAGAGGGCCGACCATGTGTTCAAGGTCATGGCGGGGCGTGTTTCCGACGAGGATATGGGGCGGATACGCGCCGCCTATGAAATGGCGCGCGAGGCTCATGCGTCTCAGAAGCGCAAGACGGGCGAGCCTTACATACTCCATCCCATAGCGGTGGCCAACATCGCGGCGGAGGAATTGATGCTTGGCGCCAACCCGGTCATAGCCTGCTTCCTGCATGATGTGGTGGAGGACACCGATTATACGATTGATGACATTCAGGCCCGTTTCGGCTATGACGTGGCGTTTCTGGTCAGGGTCGTGACCAAGAAGCCCACGCACGATTACGAACTGTCGAAACAGCTTGACAATTACCGCCAGCTGCTCAACTCGATGCAGTATGACATCCGGGCCATTCTGGTAAAACTGGCCGACCGGCTCCATAACATGCGGACCCTTGAGTCCATGAAGCCTGAAAAGCAGATGAAGATAGCCGGAGAGACCGACTATTTCTACGCTCCGCTCGCCAACCGTCTGGGTCTCTATAACATCAAGACTGAACTTGAGAATCTGTCGTTCCGTTTCCGTTGCCCGGACGAATACGAGGAGATTTCCGCGCTCATAGCCCGTCATGTGGCTGCCAACCGGGATAATCTTGAAAGGTTCCGCAGCCAGATTTCGGCTACGTTGTCGGCGGCCGGTATCAAGGCTCGTGTCCGTGTGGATTACAGGCGACCCTTCAGCCTGTGGCGCAAGATGAAGAAATATGGCGACGATTTCAACCATCTTAAATACCGTCATTTCCTTGAGGTCGTATTTGACGAGACGCAGACTTCGATGAGCCAGAAGGAGATGGCCATGAAGATATACTGCATCCTGACCGACCGGTTCAAGGAGAAGCATTGCAGCATGAGCAATTATATCGACTCGCCGAAGGAGAACGGCTATCAGAGCATCCATGTCAAGCTGCTTCCCGATTTCGGACGATGGCAGGAAGTGCATATCAGCAGCGAGTCCATGATACGCCAGTCGCAGTTGGGATGTGTGGTGGACAGCGACGAGACCAATATCAAGAAGTGGATCGAAAAGTTCCGCACAGTGTTGCAGGACACCATCAGCGGCCCGAAACGCGACGAGAGGTATATGGAGGACGTCATTACGGCCTTTTATAACGACGATATACAGGTGTTTACGCCAAAGGGGAAAAAGATAATACTCCCGCAGAACGCCACGGTGATTGATTTTGCGTACGAGGTGAGTCCCAGGCTCGGCAACCATGCCAAGTATGCCCGTATCAACAGCCGTCTTGAACCTGTGGACGCCACCCTGCGGCGCGGCGATGTGGTGGAGATATTCACGGATCCGGCCTGTCATCCCGGACGGGACTGGGAATCGTTCGCACATACGTTCAAGGCCCGCAGGTCAATCCAGCGTTATATTGACTCCATGCCACACAGCGACTATCGCCGATGCCCGGAATGCAATCCGATTCCCGGCGAGGAAGTGATAGGAATCCGCAGCCATTTACATCCGGAACTGATCACCATACACAAGCGCGACTGCCGCCATGCCATAAGCATGGCCTCGTCGTATGGCGACGATGTCGTGTCGGTGGATTTCAACGCCGACCGGTCGTTGTATCCCGTCACCTTGAGGGTACGTGCCGTGGATCGCAGCCATCTGTTCGTGGACCTGGTGGACTGCATCACCAATACGTTCCACCTGTCGATGGAGTCGTTCAACACCAAGACCGACCGCAACATCGTGATCTGTAATATCCGTTTCGGAGTCCACTCATATTCCGAGCTTAAGACCATCATCAACCATATCTCCGCCATAGAAGGCGTGGACGAAGTCCGTCGCCTGGACGACGATGCGGCCTGACTTCACACCTGTTTGTGGCGTATGAACTGAATGGCTTCGCGCAGGATAGCTGATTTGGCCGACCACATCAGCAGAATGTACAGCGCGGCGGCTATCACGATCTTGGCTATCAGCGAGATGTATATGTTGGAGATGGGGGAGGTGACCAGTACCGTCACGGCCATTACGGCGACTGTGGCTAAGAACAGCGGCACGGTGTCGGCAAGTATGCGGCGCGTGCGGATGCCGGCGTAGCGGCGCGCGAACCATTGCCAGATGCCGAGCCACAGGATGTTGATGGCCACATACACGGTCAGCATCGTGGTCAGGCCGTAGGAATAGGTAAGAATCACGGCCAGGGTCTGTGCGGCACCGACAGTAATGGTGTTCCACATATATACGGAGGGGCGATTGATGCTGTTGAACAGGTTGCCGTACAGCGTGGCGATGGGCATGAATGCCCCGCCTACACACAATATCTGCATTACGTGGACCGATGGCAGCCATTTGTCGGTGATGGTGATCACAATCAGCTCCCTTGACACGATGGCCAGGCCCAGCATACACGGGAACGTGACGAAAGCCGTGAAGCGCAGCAGCTTGCGGAACGCGCGTACCAGGCGCTCCGGGTCGTCGACGGTCTGCCGTATCACTGGTTGCCCCACATTGTATATCATGCCGTTGATGGTGGAATAACCCATCGTGGTCCATTTGTTGCCCTGGGTGTAGTATCCCGTGGTCTTCATGCCGTAGAACCGGCTCAGCAACGCGGCGAAGAAGTTGTTGTTGAAGTTGTTGAACAGCGCCACCGTAAGCTGCTTGAGGCTGAATGGCAGCATCCCCCTGATTGTGGCCCACGAGAATTGCATGGTGGGCCGTATGCCGGCGTAATGCCACTGCATCAGGGTCATGGTCAGCGTGTATGTGACGGTCTGTACGGCGATGCCCCAGTAAGCCATGCCGACCAATGCACACGATATTCCGGCAATGCCGGACACGGCCGTGGCTATGATGAGCGACTTGCTGCGCTGCTTCACCATCAGGTTACGCAGCAGAAAGCCCGAGGGCGCGGTGCCGAGGCATCCGAACACGAAGCTGAGGAACAGGAACCGGGCCAACGGCACCATCTCAGGCGTGCGGTAGAACGCGGCTATCGGCACCGACAGGAAGTAGAGGGCCGTGTACATCACCGCTCCCATCACCACGTTGAACCAGAACACAGAGCTGTAAGCCAATGTGTCGGCCTTCCTGATGTTGATGATGGCCAGCGTGAAACCACTTTCGGTAAACGTGCCGGCCACGGCCGAGAAGATGGTGAGGGCGCCAATCATGCCGTAGTCGCCCGGCGACAGGATGCGCGACAGCACGATGCCGAACGTCAGGTTCAGCAGCAGCATTCCGCCGTTGCCTATGCCGCCCCATATCAGGCCCTTGGCCGTTTTTTCCTTCAGATCGCTGTCTGCCACAGTTGTTACCGTTCTAATTGCCCTGCAAAGTTACGAAAAAATCCATAACCTGAAAAATGAGTGGATGCGGCCGTGCGCGTCCACTCATTGATGATAGCGTGAATGAAGATGTCCGGATGTCAGTCTGTCAGATAATAACCGTTGTTGTACAGGTAGACCACCTTGGCTTTGGGAAGCGGCTTCGCTTGAGATATTATCAGGTTTAATTGCTCCGTGGTCAGTTTGTTGATGTCAGGAGCATATTCCTCGCCCCATTCAGTGGCGTAACCCGACATCCCTTTCTTGGTGGCCGTATAGATGTAACCGCCGTATTCATTTTTGGTGAAGGAGGGTGGATTCTGTCCGTTCGCCATATCATAATTATAGTCGCATTCGAACAGGTAAGGGCAAACCAACTTACCGTCGGCAATACGGCCGAGGTAGAAACTTGCCAGGCCATTCATTTCGTCGGTAGTCATATACAGCGCGTATGTGCCGTTAACGTCGGAGCCTGTGTTCAGAATCATGAAATTGACGGCCTTGGGATTCCCGGATTCCCGGATGGGAGCTGTCTGACTCACCTGGCAGTATTTTGCGCTGACCCATCCGTTGGATTCATACTTGGGACCCTGATTCAGCAGCTCGACCCAGCCGGGCTGTTCTGAAACTACGGGTGCCACGCCATCGAATGTGATGGACTGCACGGCACCGCCGGATTTCGTACTCCAGTAGCCGTAATATATCACCGGACAGTCGTAGTCCTCTATGGAGTTTTCGTTGTAGACCATTTTGGGAGCCGTGGTGGATGGAGCCTTACGGATGTTGACGCCGCCCTGGGTGGTGCATTCGGCAATCTTGTTCCACGATGGCGCCGTCACGTTGAACGGCAGCGTAGCGGCCTGGCAGCCGATGGCGGTGATGGCAGCCGCCACTGCGATTAGGGTCATTTTCATAATATGGAAATGTAGGTTAGTATTTGTATTCGCCACAAAGGTAATAAAAACTCTTAACAAAAACGCAACATTTTTGTAATATTCTGTCAATACATCTTGCCGTATTTTGCATTATAAAAATATGAGGCCGTCATTGCCGTTTAAGACTTCTGTCACGGAGAGGCCGTAAAATACGATACGTATGGATTTATTGTTTCTTGGAATAATAATCTTCCTGTTTCTGCTGGCAGTGTTCGATCTGTCGGTAGGCGTCAGCAACGACGCCGTCAATTTCCTGTCTTCGGCTGTCGGATCGCGCGCCGCATCGTTCAAGCGCATCATCATCGTGGCCGCCATCGGCGTATTTGTCGGCGCCGCCATGAGCAACGGCATGATGGATGTGGCCCGTCACGGCATATTCCGGCCGGAGAACCTGTCGTTTTACGACGTCATAGCCATCTTTATGGCGGTGATGGTTACGGACGTAATCCTGCTCGACGTGTTCAATTCCCTGGGAATGCCCACTTCCACCACTGTCTCGTTGGTGTTCGAGCTGTTGGGCGCCACGTTCATCGTCGCCCTGTTCAAGATGGCTGACCCCGCCAACACACTCGGCATAGGCGAACTGATGAACACCGAGAAGGCCCTGTCGGTAATCATCGGTATCTTCCTGTCCGTAGGTATCGCCTTCGTGTTCGGAACTGTGGTGCAGTTCCTGGCCCGACTTCTCTTCACTTTTGAATATAAGAGCAAGTTGAAATGGAAGGTCGGACTGTTCGGAGGCATCGCCTGTACCGCCATCGTCTACTTCATGCTGCTGAAGGGAATCAAGGACCTGACCATCATGACACCGGAACTAAAGGCCTGGATAAACAGCCACAACGCTCTGATATTGGGATGCTGCTTCGTCGGCTTCACGATTCTGATGCAGCTGCTGCACTGGATGAAGGTCAACGTGTTCAAGGTCGTTGTGCTGTTGGGCACCTTCTCGCTGGCTATGGCCTTCGCCGGCAACGACCTTGTCAACTTCGTAGGCGTGCCGCTCACTTCGCTGGCCGCATACCAGGACTATATGGCCAATGGAGGCGGCGACCTGCACGGATTCATGATGACCAGCCTCAACGGACCCGCGCAGACGCCCTTTTACTTCCTGATAGGAGCCGGCGGCATCATGGTTATAGCATTGAGCACGTCGCGCAAGGCGCGTCAGGTGACGCAGACCACTGTCGGCCTCAGTTCCAAGTCGCAGGGTGACGAGATGTTCGGCAGCTCGCGACTGGGCCGTGCAGTTGTCCGCGGTACCCTCAATGTACACGGCTGGGTGTCCGACCACACCCCGCGCCGAGTCAAGGCCTGGATAGACCGCCGCATGAATTCCGCCGTCACCCAGGAGGAGGACGGCGCGGCATTCGACCTGGTGCGCGGGTCGGTCAATCTGATGCTGGCCGCCATGCTGATAGCTTTCGGTACGTCGCTCAAACTGCCGCTCTCCACCACCTTCGTCACCTTCATGGTGGCCATGGGTACGTCGCTGGCCGACCGTGCATGGGGCCGCGAGAGCGCCGTGTTCCGCGTCACCGGAGTGATTTCAGTGATAGGCGGATGGTTCATCACCGCAGGCGTGGCCTTCGTGGGCGCCGGAATGGTGGTGTGCCTGATGCATCTGGGCGGTGTGCCCGTCATGATAGCCGGCGGTGTCATCGCCATCATCGTGCTGGTGCGCAGCAATATGCGTTTCCGTAAGAAAAGAGAGGAAGAACAGAATGATTCGCTGTTCCAGACCATCCTCACCACCGAAGACCCGGCCGAGGTGTGGAATCTGCTGGTGGTGTATATCAACGAGAAGCAGAAGATGTTCCTGGAGTTTGCAGTCGGATGTTTCGACGACGTGACCCGCGGCTTCATGGACGACAACGGCAAGCTGCTGTCGCGCTCGGCCAAGGGCCTGGCCAATGAGAAGAACGTGCTGAAGTCCCAGCGCCGCAAGCTGACGCTGTGCCTGCGTCGCGTCACGCCTGCCGTGGCCATGGAGAAACAGACCTGGTTCCACCTCGGCAACAATATGGCCATGTCCATGACATATAGCCTGATGCACATCGACGAAGTGTGCAAGGAGCACGTAGATAACAACTTCCGGCCACTGCCCGGGTCGCTGCGCGATTCGCTGTCCAAGGTCAGCGCCGAGATTGTGGCGGTGTTGCGCGACGCCGACGGAGACATGGACTATAACGACCCGGATGCAATCGACTCCCTGCGCGACCGTTGCAGCGCCATCAAGGATAAACTGTCGTATATGACACGCGACGTCTACGACATGCTGCAGAAGGGCGATGACCGGAACATGACCGTGGCGTACGTTTACCTCAACGTGCTGCAGGAGACGCAGGAGTTCGTGACATCATTGCGTAAGCTGCTGCGCGCGATAGGAAAGCTGAACCTTGCGCCACAGTCCTACCGCAGCTTCTCGAAGCACAACGCGTAAGGCATTGTATCAGATGTCCAGCTGGCTGGAGAGGGTAAGTTTCTTTGAGGGTAGAACCCGGCTTATCTGCTCCAGCATGGGCAGAAGGTTGGAGTAGGAGTGCGTCAGCACTACGAAGTTTATTTCGGTGGTCTGCTGGTCGTAGTTGTATTCCAGAAAATAAGTGGACAGGTGCACGTTGTGCTTGTTGAACACTTCCTTGTACGGCTTGACGTCGGTGATGATACCATTGACGGTCAGGCCGATTACTTTTGATTCCTGGCCCATGCGGCGTCGCTTCTCGTAATGCTCGAAGGTGATGAGCGTCAGCAGGATCATGAGCGTCGCCAGGATGGATATGACATACATGCCGATGCCTACGGCCATGCCGATGATGGCGGTCATCCAGATGCCGGCGGCGGTGGTGAGGCCCTTGACGGCTCCCTTCATGTGTATCATGGCGCCGCCGCCGAGGAAACCGATGCCGGTGATGACCTGCGCGGCGATACGTCCCGGATCGCCGTTCTTAAGGCCGAGGTAAACCTGCGGCACGTATATGGAGAGGAGCATGGCGAGGCAGGCTCCCATGGAGATCAGCGCGAAGGTGCGTATACCGGCTATCTGGCCCTTGCGCTTGCGCTCGGCACCCACCGCCATGCCCAATATCATGCTCAGGATGAGCCTGAATATGCTGTTCACCAGGTTAACTTCCAGCGAATTGATTGCCGCGACAATGCTCTCTATGAAATCCAGTACTATCATAACCTTTGCGTTTGAATGCAAAGTTAGTGAAAAAACGGGACATGAGAAAGGAGCGGCGGACCTGAAGGCCCGCGCCGGGACTAACCCGCCTGCAGGGATTGGAGGCGGGGACTGGCGGCGGGGACTGGCGGCGGGGACTGGCGGGGGCG
>ERZ791865.297-NODE-297-length-77407-cov-8.042055_pt1 | contig 77407 bp, 58 predicted proteins | sample MGYA00509942_ERZ791865 | MGnify/ENA primary metagenome ERZ791865 (study PRJEB30046, sample SAMN00792098) | human gut metagenome | study: EMG produced TPA metagenomics assembly of the A metagenome-wide association study of gut microbiota in type 2...
TAACGGTAGCACGACAGACTCTGACTCTGTTTGTTGGGGTTCGAATCCCTATTCCACAGCCACAGCCCCGAAGTTATTCGGGGCTCTTTTATTTCGAGGTGTAGCGCAGTTTGGTAGCGCACATCGTTCGGGACGATGGGGTCGCAAGTTCGAATCTTGTCACCTCGACCAGTTTGGCGCCGTACTTTTTTAAGTTCGGCGCATTTTCTTTTTTAAAAATTTGGAGGTAATTTTATGAAAAAAGTGATTTCACTTGCAGTTGCTCTTGTTCTTTGCCTTTCGATATTTGCAGGTTGCGGTGCAAAGGAAGTTAATCTTGCTGATCTTATGGATAAGATGAATTCCGAGTACAGCGTAGATGCAACAAAGTATGAAACAAAGGATGATATGTACAAATATTACAATATCAATGCCGACGATATCAAGCAGTTTGCCGCTGAGGTCGGTAAGTCTGATACAGACAGCAAAAATACAGAGGTAGTTCTTGTTGAGGCAACTGATTCAGATGCCGCTTCAAGAGTTGAAACTGCTCTTACAAACCGCTATAATTCAATCTTCCAGCAGAATGCTTCCTATTCGGCAGAAGAGCTTGATATGGTGAAAAATTGTAAGGTTACAAAAGACGGTAACTTTGTTACAATGATTATCGGCGAAAAGGCATCCGATATGCTTACAATGTTTAATGACAGCATTAAATAATTCATTTAAAATTTACTGAGGGCGAACATCGTTCGCCCCTTTCTTTTGCAATATTTTAAGGCAGGTTAAAAATGGTACAGACTGAGATTCAAAAAAACTTTTCACATATGAATGATATGCAGAAACAGGCTGTTTTCTGCACAGAAGGACCTTTGCTCATACTTGCAGGTGCAGGTTCGGGCAAAACAACTGTTCTTGTTAACAGAATAGCCTACATTTTGCAGTGTGAGCTTTGTAAACCATGGCAGATACTTGCCATTACTTTTACCAATAAAGCCGCAGGAGAGCTTAAAGAACGAATCTGTGCGGCTGTTCCCGAGGGCGGTGCCGACATCTGGGCGGCTACCTTTCATTCAACCTGTGCAAGAATTCTTCGCAGATACGGCGACAGAATCGGTTATACAAGTCATTTCACAGTTTACGGGACTGACGATCAGAAAAAACTCGTCAAGGATATTTTAAAGCAACTCAATATTGCCGAAAAAACTTTGCCTGTAAAATCAATCCTCTCCGAAATTTCAAAGGCTAAGGATAAAATGCTTACTCCCGAAGAAATGCGTAAGGAGGCTGAATTTGACAGCAGAAAAGCACAGATTGCAAAGGTTTATGAAATCTATCAGACAAAGCTTAAAACAGCCGACGCAATGGATTTTGACGATATGCTTTGCAATACCGTAAAGCTTTTTGAAACAGCACCCGATATACTTGATTATTACAGAAATCAGTTCAAGTACATCATGGTCGATGAGTATCAGGATACTAACAAGGTGCAATATAAGTTTGTAAGCCTGCTTGCAAGCAAATACGGCAATATCTGCGTTGTCGGTGATGATGACCAGAGTATCTACAAATTCCGTGGTGCTACAATCGAAAATATTCTTTCTTTTGAAAATACATTTAAGAACGCAAAGATGATTCGCCTTGAACAGAATTACAGAAGTACACAGAATATCCTCAATGCCGCTAACGAGGTCATCTCAAATAACACAATGCGTAAGGGTAAAACTTTGTGGACCGAAAACGGTCAGGGCGAAAAAATTAAGGTACATACAGCCGAGAATGAGCGTGACGAGGCTAATTTCATTGCTCAGACCATTCTTGACGGTGTAGCCGACGGAAGAAAATATTCCGACTATGCAATTCTTTACAGAATGAATGCCCAGTCAAACGCAATTGAGCAGGCTTTATCACGAAGCGGTGTGCCGCACCGTGTAATCGGCGGTCACAGATTCTATGACCGTGAAGAAATTCGTGATATGGTTGCATACCTTCAGGTTATAAATAATCCTCATGATGATGTCAGACTTTCAAGAATTATCAATGTTCCTAAGAGGGGAATAGGTGCGACATCCGTTTCCCATGCCGCTGACATTGCCGCAGGACTCGGTGAAAGCATTTACGATGTAATCAAGGAAGCGGATAACTATCCGCAGCTTTCCCGTGCCTCTGCAAAGCTCAAGGGCTTTGTTGCACTTATTGACGGACTTATTGAAGCCGAGCAGAGTGGCGAATATTCTCTTGCAGAATTATATAACCTTGTGATTGAACACACATCATACGAACAGTATCTTAAAACCGAAAAGGACAACCCTGAAGTTCGTATTGAAAACATTGAAGAACTTTCTTCAAATATCGTCAAGTTTGAAGAGGACTACGGCGATGAGGCAGACCTCTCTGCATTTCTTGAAGAAATTTCTCTCCAGACCGATATTGATAACTACGATGCAGATGCAGATACCTGCGTAATGATGACATTACATTCGGCAAAGGGACTTGAATTTCCTGTTGTATTCATCGCAGGTATGGAAGAAGGAATGTTTCCGTCCGTTGCAACAATGATGAATCCCGATGAACTCAATGAGGAAAGGCGACTTGCTTATGTCGGAATTACAAGAGCAAAGGAAATTCTCTATTTTACGAAAACAAATTCGAGAATGCTGTTCGGATCAACAAGCTATAATAAGGGTTCAAGATTCTTAAACGAGATTCCCGATAATCTTCTTGAATACAGCGGCGGAAGAAAGCAGATGTTCACACAGGCGACTTCCGGGTTTGCATCGGGAACAGGTGAAAAAGTTTCTGTCGGCAAATCGTCGGGAAGCTCGTATTCACCGAATAAATCATTTGGATTTACAAAACCTCCTGTTAAGAGCGGTGCTGTATTCAATGTAGGAGATTGTGTTCAGCACAAGGTGTTCGGCAAGGGTATGGTAATGAAAGCCGAGAAAATGGGCAATGATACTATGCTTGAAATCGCCTTTGACAAAGCCGGCACAAAAACTCTTATGGCGAACTATTGCAGTAATATGAAAAAAATCTGAGGTGATTAAAGTGCTTATATCATCAAAAAAGGTTCTGTGTCTTGCAATTTCTGCGTTGACAGCTTTTTCTGTGTGCCTTACAGGCTGCGGAAAGGACACGCAGCATTCTGTATCTGCTACCGAGAAAACAACCGCCGTGACTAGTTCACAGCCTGTAACAAAGGCGGCAACCTCCGATGAGCAGACACAAGAACCCACATGGAACTATTCCGAACTCAAAAGAAAATCTTCTGATATTTCCGAAAATCTTGACGCAATAATAACCGATAACAAATTCAGGGGAACGGTTTATGTCAAAATCGGAAATGCTCTTGAGTATATCGGCACTAACGGATTTTCCGACAAGGACAGGCACACAAAGAATTCTACGGACACATGCTTTAGAATTGCTTCGCTCACAAAGCAGTTTACTGCTGTTGCGGTTATGCAGCTTGTTGAGGAGGGAAAGCTTTCACTTGATGATACAATCGACAAATATTTTCCGTCATATAAATACGGCAAAAAAATCACCGTTAAAAACCTGCTTACAATGACAGCGGGCATAAAGGATTACATCAACAAAGACGGCGATACCAATACTTATGCATACAACGAATCTCAGCTTGAATATAAGGTTTCAGCCGAAAATTCCGCAAAGAAAAATAAAAAAGCCGTAATGGACTGGATACTTGATCAGGAACTTAATTTTGAACCCGATGAGAAGTATATGTACTCAAACAGTGCTTATTTTCTTCTCGGTGATATCATCGAACAGGTCAGCGAAACCTCGTACGAAAAATATATTAAAGAGAATATCCTTAAACCGTCGGGAATGATGAATACAGGCTTTGAAAGCACAGATAAGCTCGCTGTAGGATATCAGGATATTTACGATAATGCGTGGACATTGTATCCCGGAGTAGGATATTCTGCAACCGGTTTAATTTCCAATGTTCCCGATTTACTCAAATGGGTTGACGCTCTTTGCACAAACAAGCTCATTTCGGAAAAATCTTTTAAAGAAATGACAACGCCGTACAAGGGCAACTACGGTTACGGCTTTGTTGTGTCAAAAGACAGCAATATGATTTCTCACACAGGAAAAATCGACAAGTATAATGCTGCTCTCGCTTTTACAAAAGACGAAAATCAAATTTATATAGCACTTTCAAATTATTCAAACAGCAGTCCGATTAATCTGTTTAATAACATTCAGAAAACACTTGCCCCGTTTTACGGTTAATTTTCTGCTGTTAATCACCAAAAATCAAAACCTCCATAAAATGTATTGTTACAGTGCATTAATTGAACTGTCAATACTTTTACGGAGGTTATTTTTATGTCAGATGTACCTTTCTGTTCCTCGGAAAATGCATGCACCGAAGGCGGCGAGCAAACTAACGGTTGTGAACCTGTTTGTATCAATGTTTCACGAATCTATGACAGTTGCGGAGCAAAAGATTGCCTTTCAAATCTTCCTGTTATGTTTACCGAAGCAAACCAGAAAATTATTGATGGGGCTTGTTCCGTAAAGATAAGTAATGTGCGCATAATTACATCTACGGTAGAGGTTGAGCCTGTTGCGTTCCATCGTGGCTTTTATTCGGTTGATATGATGTACTATTTTGCCGTCACCGTTGAAGCCTATACAGCCGCAGGTGCGATTCCCGAAACTGTCACAGGTCTTGCAATGTACGGCAAAAGAGTTGTGCTTTACGGCGGTGAGGGCTGCGTAAAGTCATTCTCCAGTGACAAAGATGTTGTTTGCGATACATCAGATTCGGATTGTCCGTGCAAATATCCCTATTGTCTGCCGAGAGCAACGGTTCAAATTTCAAATCCAATGGCATTGTCTGCAAATCTACAGGATAATGCGAATCCGATAACTGTTTGCAGAACATTTCCGAATTGTGTTATTGATTACCTTGACGGAGAACCTGCACAGCCTGAAACACAGCGAGTGCTTGTTACAATCGGTATTTTTACGATTACAAGGCTTGAAAGAGATGTACAGATTATGATTCCGTCCTATGATTTTTGTGTTCCCCGCAAGGAATGTCCGTCAGCGCCCGATGATCCGTGCGAAGTTTTCAGTAAAATTGATTTTCCAACAGACTCATTCTTTCCGCCGAACGCAATACACCGTGGCGACCGTGACTCTTCTCATACATCTTCTTTTAAATGCGGTTGTGAAAACTGATTATACAGAAAAACGGGGCTGATTTCAGTCCCGTTTTGTTATGCTATTTTGAAATTGTTTCATAAAGTAATTTTATTCCGCTTTCAATTTTTACATCTTTTATTCCCGAAAAGCTTAACACAATCATATTTTCGGCTTTGTTGAACTGCATAGTTTTAATTAATGCGTCGTCAATTTTTTTTATAACAGAATCGTCAATCGTTTTATCCTTAAAAATCAGCGAAACATAAAGCGAAGTTTCGTTAAACACAATTTTAATGGAGGTTCCGAAATATTTCTTTATGTTTGAAAGCATAAGGTTGCTTTTTTCAAGATAAATTCTTCTTGCTTTTCTCAGATGAACATCAAGTTTACCGTTATTAATATACTTTGCAAGGGCAATTTGTTCTGTTTTTGACGCTGTCTGATTTGTGTATTTTTTAATTTTGTTGTATTCATCGGTGAGTTTTTGCGGAAGAACCATATAACTGATTCTGACAGAGGGAAGAAGTATCTTTGAAAAAGAGCCGAGATAAACCGTGTTTTCGGTATCATAATTCTGTACGCACGGCATAGGGTGCGTACTGTATCGAAGTTCACCGTTGTAATCGTCTTCAATAATCAAAACATTATTTTCTTTTGCCCATTTGATTATCTCAAGTCTGCGTGTAACAGGCATTGTAATGTTGCTGTTTACGGTAAAATTAGGATTTATAAGAATTATATCGGGCTTGATTTCTTCAAGTGAATCAATACAGGCTCCGTATTTATCACATCTGAAATATTTGATGTCATAACCGTGACTGTTGAACACATATTCACTCTGAATGTAGCTGTAATCCGCAAGTGCGATTTTCTTATTATTGCCGAGAAGTGAACAGAGTATGTGCAAAAGCGTCTGAGTACCTGCTCCGACGATAATATTTTCGTATGAGGTGTTTACACTCCGTGTGCCGAGGCTGTATTTTTGCAGAGCATTTCTCAAAATTTCTTCACCCTGTTCTTCACCGTAGGAAGTGAGCAGATAATTTTGATTTAAAACTTCTTTAACATATTTTTTCCATTCGTTTATGTTGATTATACCGTCATCAATGCTTTTACTGCTGAAATCATATTTATAGTATCTTTTTGTTTTGTTGATATTTGAAGACATTTTATCGCTTTTTGACGGTGTACCGCTGAACTGTGCCTCAACATAATATCCGCTTCTGGGTCTGTTTGATATATATCCCTCTGCACATAACTGCTCATACGCTCCGTTGACAGTAGTTTTTGAAACATCAAGATCGGTACTCAATCGTCTTATTGACGGAAGCTTTGTTCCTTTTTTCAGACTTCCCGTTTCAATTGATTTTCTGACCGACATATAAATCTGCCTGTAAAGCGGAGTTTTGTCTTTTTTATTGATAATTATAAAATCGTACAGCATAACATCACCTACCGTATTTTAACATTTTGAAAATATTATTGCAATATCAGTGTATTACGGTTGAAATTATTTCCGTTAAAATGTATAATTGTATGGTATGGCATAAAGTCACTGAAATGGCATAAAATACTAATTGCAGAGGGGATTTTACAATGAATGCTATGGCTGATAAATTTTTTGACAGTATAAAAGGGAAAAAAGTTACTTTTATCGGAATCGGTACAAGCAATCTTCCGCTTATAAAACTTTTTGTTGAAAAGGGTGCAAAAGTTACTGCTTGCGATAAGAAGAATTTTGAAGATTTGGGACAGAACGGTATTAAGGCTAAAGAGTACGGTGCAGAACTTTTACTCGGTGAAAATTATCTTTCCGAGATTGATGCCGATATCGTTTTCAGAAGTCCCGGCACACCTTTTTATAAGGATGAGCTTGTTGCACTTCGTAACAAGGGCGTTGTTCTTACATCCGAAATGGAAGTTTTCTTCGACCTTTGCCCGTGCAGGATTATTGCTGTGACAGGTTCTGACGGCAAAACAACCACAACAACGATTATTTCTGAATTTTTAAAGGCGGCAGGTCTTAATGTACACCTCGGAGGTAATATCGGCAAGCCGCTTCTTCCTGAGATTGAAAGCGTGAATGACGATGACTGTGCAGTAGTTGAGCTTTCAAGTTTTCAGCTTATTTCTATGAGAAAGAGTCCGGATATTGCCGTGGTAACAAACCTTGCTCCTAACCATCTTGATATACACAAGGATATGCAGGAGTACATTGATTCAAAGAAAAATATCATTCTTCATCAGAATGCTTTTTCAAAGGCTGTTCTCAACCTTGATAATGAGATTACAAACGGCTTTTCCGACAGCGTAAGAGGTCAGCTTGCAAAGTTCTCCGTAAAAGAAAATGTTTCAAACGGTGCTTTTCTTGACGGCGATACAATCTGCTATAATGACTATGGAAAAATTACCCGTATTATGAACATTCATGACATCAAAATTCCCGGTATGCATAATGTAGAAAATTATCTTGCCGCTATTTCAGCCGTGTGGGGACTTGTTGATGCAGAAACAATGACAGCTGTTGCAAAGACTTTTGGCGGTGTTGCTCACCGTGCAGAGTTTGTAAGAGAGGTTGACGGTGTTAAGTATTACAACGATTCAATTGCGTCAAGTCCTACAAGAACCGCACTCGGCACACTTTCGCTTTACAACCGAAAAATTTGCATTATTGCAGGCGGATATGATAAGCATATTCCGTATGAGCCGCTCGGACCCGTAATCAACGATAAAGTAAAACTACTTATTCTTCTCGGTGATACTGCCCCGAAAATTGAAAAAGCCGTTAAAGAGGCTTCAAACTATGATGCAGATGAAATTGAAATCGTCAATGTAACAAATATGGAAGAGGCTGTAGCTGTTGCCCGTGAGCGTTCAACAAAGGGAGATATTGTTTCGCTTTCACCCGCAAGTGCAAGCTTCGGACTTTACAAGAATTTTGAAGAAAGAGGTAATCACTTCAAGTCAATTGTCAACGCTTTGAAGTAAGATATACAATGAACACAAAAGAACTTATTTTTGAACTCTGTTGTGCAATGGGTGTGTCGGGCAGGGAAGAACCCGCTTTGTCTGTTGCTGAAAAGTTTTTATCGGACTACACGGATGACATAAAGATATCAAACGGCAGTCTTATGGCTGTTTGCGGTAACAAAAATTCAGATAAAACCATATTGCTTGACGCTCACATTGACCGCATAGGATTTATGGTTACCGAAATAAATGAAAACGGATTTGTAAAAGCTTCTCCGTGCGGAGGAATTGACGCAAGAACTCTTGCCGATACGCTGCTTTGTCTGCAGAACAATCCTGATATAACAGGTGTTGTATGCTGTATGCCTCCTCATCTTTCCGACGGAAAAGAGGACAAGGCTATGCCAACCGACAAAATCTGGGTTGATTTCGGTCTGCCGTATGATGAAGTTAATAAACTCATTTCATTCGGTGATATGCTGACATTTGCCTCAAAGCCGGCAAATCTTTTGAACGGCAGAATTGTTGCGCCTTGCCTTGATAACAGATGCGGTGTTGCATCACTTGTTAAGTGTGCAGAGTTATTGAAAGACAATGAAACAGATTATAAAGTAATTATTCTTTTAAGCTCTCAGGAAGAAACATTTGGTACAGGCGCTAAAACAGGTGCTTTTACAATTGAAGCAGATGAGTCAATTGTTGTTGATGTAAGTTTTGCATCTCAGCCGGATGTTTCGGGATTCTATTTTTCGGTTGAACTCGACAAAGGACCAATGATTTGCATTTCTTCAATTCTCAACAAAGAAATGAGCAAATCACTTGAAAGCGTTGCAAAGAATAAAAATATACCGTATCAGCTTGAACCGATAGCAGGCAGAACCGGTACGAATGCAGACCATATTACAATCAGCGGAAAAGGTGTAAAAACTGCTGTTGTATCAATCCCACAGCGATATATGCATACACAGAATGAAGTTATTTCTGTAGCTGATGTTGACAATACGGCAAAGCTTATTGCCGAATACATTAAATGCGGAGGTGCTTTCAATGATTGACATAAAATTGCTTGAACAGCTTTGCCTTTGCAACGGTATTTCGGGTGATGAGGGGAATGTTCGCAATCTTATAATTAACGAGATTAAAGACTGTGCCGATGATATTAAAACAGATAATCTCGGCAACCTTATTGTGTTTAAAAAGGGAAAAAAGTCTGCAAAAAGCAAACTTATGGTGTCGGCACATATGGATGAAGTAGGTCTTATGGTAACGGATATAACATCTGACGGTTACCTTAAATTTGACGAGGTCGGCGGAATTGACAGAAGAGTTCTCCCCGGTAAGCGTGTATGTGTCGGCAGAAACGGTTTTAACGGTGTTATCGGTGTGAAACCGATTCATCTTACAAACGGTGATGAAAAAACTGCCGTTCCGAAAATGAGTGATATGTACATTGATATCGGTGCTGAAAGCAGGGAAGATGCGCTTAAATTCGTAAACTACGGTGACAGTATTAATTTTGAGGGTGACTTTAAGATTAACGGAAAAACTGTTGTTACAAAGGCACTTGATGACCGTTTCGGCTGCTATGTGCTTATTAATCTTATAAAATCCGAACCTGAATATGATATGTATTTTACATTTGTTGTTCAGGAAGAAGTGGGATTGCGTGGTGCAAGACCTGCGGCTTTTACGGTCAATCCTGATTTTGCTCTTGTTATTGAAAGCACAACCGCCGCTGATGTTGCAGAGGTTGATGCATCTCATCAGGTATGCAATTTGTCAAAAGGCGCAACGGTTACCGTAATGGATAGGGCGACAGTTTATGATAAAGAAATGATAAGTGCCGCTTTTGAACTTGCCGAAAAGAATAACATAGCTGTTCAGTATAAGAGAGCAGTTGCAGGCGGTAATGATTCGGGTGCAATTCATCAGAGCAGAGGCGGAGTGAGAACTCTTGCGGTATCACTTCCGTCAAGGTATATTCATGCTCCTTCAACTGCGGCGAATCTTGATGATTGCGAAAGCGTTTTTAAACTTGCAAAAGCATTGTCCGATTATATTGCGGGCGGAAATTTAGCGAAAGGAAAGACGGTCTGAATGATAGTAACCGCCAATGAAAATTATATAAATGTAATTATGAACCTGTCGGCGGATGATCCGTTTGCGTGCAGAATAATTTCTCAGTACAACAGTTACGATTCATCGCTTGCTTTCGTTGACTACTGGACGATAATTGACGATAAAACAGATGAGTGTACAGGTGCAATTTCCCGATGCGGAACAAACTTCATTTTATTTCTCACAGATAAAACAAATCTTGAAGAAGTTTCGTCATTTATGCGTGTTGCGGGTGCGTCAAGTGCAATATGCAGCGGAGATTTTAACCTTAATTTATACGGCAGTAAATCCGTTTCGGGTGTTATTCTGAAAAAATCAGAACCGTTTAAAAATGTTGACGAAAGTATAAATTTTGATGTTCCCGATATTAAAGAGGTTTATAATCTCATCGTAAGCTGTGCCGATGAAAATTTTGTTCCGCCGCCGTTTGATGATTTTTATGTTGATGTGAATCACAAGCTTCGTCATAATGCAACGAGAATGTACGGCGTTTATGACGGCACAAAACTTGTTGCAATGGCTATGACCGTTGCCGAAAGCAGTAACGGTGCCGTGTTGGGTGCGGTATCGTGTCATCCCGACTACAGAAAGCACGGCTACGGTTCAACTGTTGTAAAGTACATATCCAACAGACTGATTGCCGAGAACAAGACCGTGTATCTTCACAGAGCCAAGAATGCAAATCAGTCGTTTTATAATAATCTCGGTTTTGAACAGTGCGGATCATGGCAGGAATATTATTTTGAAAGGTGATATATTTGAGTTTTTTTGATATAGATGAAAGAGTTATAAAAGCATCCGAAAAGGCAATGGAGCTTTGCAAGGACAAGCTTGCGGAGATTGACGATATTCAGGAATACAACCAGCAGAAGATGATAAAGGCTTTTCAGCTTGCAGATGTTCGTGAAAGTCACCTTTGGGGTTCTACAGGCTACGGATATGACGATGCAGGCAGAGAGGCTCTTGACAAGGTCTATGCCTATGTTTTTGATGCAGAAGACGCACTTGTCCGTCATAACTTTGTCAGCGGTACTCATGCCCTTACAGTTGCACTTTTCGGCGTTTTAAGACCTGGAGATACAATGCTTTCCATAACAGGAATGCCGTATGATACAATCCGTTCTGCTATAGGCATTGAGGGCGACTATCCCGGTTCACTCAAGGACTTTTCAATAAAATTTGAAATGACCGAGCTTAAACCTGACGGAACGCCTGATTATGACAAAATCGCAAGCGACATTGCAGAAAAAAAGCCTAAAATGGTTTACATACAGCGTTCAAGAGGCTACAGCACAAGACCTACGCTCACATGGAGAGAAATCAAAAAGCTTTGTGAAATTTCAAAAGCCAATTCGCCCGAAAGTATTATTATGCTCGATAACTGTTACGGTGAATTCATTGACAAGGTTGAACCTTTGTCGGTTGGTGTTGATATGATGGCAGGCTCTCTTATCAAGAATCCGGGTGGTGGTATTGCTCCTACAGGCGGATATATTGCAGGTAAGAAAGAACTTGTAGAGATGTGTGCCTACAGACTTACCACTCCCGGTACAGGCAAAGAAATCGGTGCTACTCTTAACGCAAACAGAGAACTTTTTATGGGTGCGTACCATGCTCCTCATGTTACGGGGGAAGCACTTAAAACTGCAGTATTTGCATCGGCACTTTTTGAAATTCTCGGTTATGAAACAAGTCCTAAGTACAATGATGCAAGAGGAGATATCATTCAGCTTATCATGCTCGGTAATGCAGAAAAGGTATGCCGCTTTTGCGAGGGTGTTCAGAGCGGCTCGGCTGTTGACAGCTTTGTATCTCCGATTCCGTCGGATATGCCGGGTTACGAAAGTCAGGTAGTTATGGCTGCAGGTGCATTTACTCTCGGTTCATCTATTGAACTTTCTGCAGACGCACCGTTGCGTGAACCGTATGCAGTATGGATGCAGGGAAGTCTTAACTTCCACAGCGGTAAGCTTGGTGTAATGCTTGCGGCAAGTAAGATTTTAAGAGATGAAAAATAATATAATCTTGTTGAATTGATTAAAACAGCAAATAAAAAATCCCGCTTACAAAAGCGGGATTTTTGCTATGATTTTTTATTGCGTAAGTTTTTAAAAAAGTCGGTGAGAAGTTTTGAACACTCCTCCTGCATAATACCGCCGACTGATTCGGGTTTGAAATTGAACGGCATTTGGAACAGATTCGTAATTGTACCGCAAGCGCCGTTTTTTAAGTCGTATGCACCGAAATATACCTTTGGAATATGAGCGTTGATTATTGCACCGGCACACATAGGGCAAGGCTCAAGCGTTACATAAATTTCACAGTTCCACAATCTCCAACCGCCAAGCCTTTGACAGGCATTGTAGATTGCGTCGGTTTCGGCATGAAGAAGAGCGTTCTTACCTTGTTCACGGCGATTTCTTCCTGTGGCAACAATTTCATCATTTCTGACAATTACCGCACCGACGGGAACTTCGTTTTCCGCAGCGGCAATCTCAGCCTGTTCAATAGCCTTTTGCATATAGTATAAAGTTTTATCCATTGTTAATTAATCCTAAATTTGTGATTGTAGTTATCAGAAAAAGTACAAGTGAAAGTATGATACCGGGATTCACAAGAAATGCAGTCATTTTCTCTTTTAAGCTAAGTTCACTTACAATTCCGTCTTTCTTATCAGACATTTTAAAAAAGTTCTTATCTTTTTTGGCAAGTACGATATATGAAACAAAGCCTGCAATACAGAAGAAAATAATCAGGCTGTAACTGATTATTGTTGCCGCATAATCGGAAACAATGTTTGCATCTCTTAAAATGCTCATGGAAACAGCATATAGGTTATTAAGAAAATGGATTGCAATTGACGGAAGAATGGAATTGAATTTGCAATCGACATACGCAAAAATAAGTCCGAGAATAAACGCAAACGGAATTTGTGATATATTCTGATGCATTGCACCGAACAAAATTGCAGAGCCTATAACTGCTGTTGTGTCACCGAACTTTCTCAGAGAACCCATAACTATTCCTCTGAAAGCAAATTCTTCGGCAAAAGCAGGGACGATTGCTGTTGAAATTATGTTCAGAACAATACTCAAAACACTTGAATCTCCGATTGTCAATCCCGAAGATGTGTTTTCAATTCCGAAAAGCGAGAAGTTGTCTGCGATAACACTCGTGGCAACATTTGCAATCATCGCACCCCCCATTCCGAGAAACAGAATGGGTATCATACTTTTTTGTTTTACATATTTTGTGCTGATAATATCATTTAAACTGTTTCTTGAAAGCTTTATATAAAAAAATGCAGGAACAACAACGGCAAATACGGAAATAAATATATCCATAAAGTAAGTCAGTATTGAATAATTGTCAGAATAAATATATTTTGCCGAACCAAAAGCCTTGAAAACTTCTACAACTATCATTGCGCTTACTGTCATTGTAAGCGAATACGCAAATACAAAAAAACCTAAACCGCTTGATCTTTGCTTGAGATTATCATACTGGAACTCTTTTTTGAAATTGCGGTTATAATTAAGGTTATTGCCGTAAAACGGCATATTATTACCCGAAAACTGGTTATTTATCAAATTATCACATCCTCAAAGCTATTCTAACATAGAGGCATATTATTTTCAAGGATTAAAACATCCGTATAAAGTATTTGCATGATTAAAATGATGTAACCCGACAAAAAGTAACTTTAAAATACAGTATAATAAATTCACCCAAAATCAATGCCAAAGAAGAAAAACTGTTTGTATTTTCACACAAATTGATTCACCTTTATTTACAGCGTAGTAATTAAGGCAAAAAATTTAAAAATATAACTTGATTTTTCCTGATTTGTATTGTATAATATGTTTTGCATTTGCCGGTGTGATGGAATTGGCAGACGTAGCGGACTCAAAATCCGCCGGTAGCGATACCGTACCGGTTCAAGTCCGGTCACCGGCACCAAAAGGACATTAACTCATAGAGTTAGTGTCCTTTTTTAGTATATTTCGTATATTTCGGAGGGCGATAATTATGGGCGGAATAAGCGTTATGCTTTTAATGGGAATGCTTTCGGCTATGTATGTGTTCTTTATAGCAGTAATTGCCGTGCTGATTATTTATTTTGCAGTAAGCTATGTTTTTGAGAGCATTGCGGCAATGGGTATGTGCAAGAGCTTGTACTATAAGCACAGCGGTACAGCTTGGATTCCGTTTTATAATAAATATCTCCTCGGTAAAATTGCAGGGAATAAGGCTTTAGGCATAATAGAAGGTGTGCTGAATCTTTCAATCGCAACCGTTGCCGTTCTGTTTTTCTGCTTTGAACTGGAAATCGGTATCATCGGCTTGATTGCCCTGTTAGCTTGTGTTATTGCCTCATTTGTGATAGATGTAATTATTTCGGATAAAATATTCAAAAATCTTAACATCAGATATTCGGATGTTCTCACAGTAGTAAATGTTTTTACCTTCGGTTTATCAAGACCTCTAATCCTTTTTATATTCAGAAATAAACAGAATACAGTCAGATTTTAATTTCTAAGGAGCAATACACGCCGTATTGTTCCTTTTCCTTTTGCAAAAATGCCCTGTTTAAGATTATTTTTGTTTCATAATTTTTTGATACAGGCAATTTTTAAAAAAATTCGTCAATTTTTTTATTTTTAATTCTCATACGGTTGCTTATTTTTGATTTATATATTATAATGTATCTTGTATTGTTTTTTAATTACGGCGCAAAGCCGCATCTTTATGGAGGATTTGATTATGGAAAAGAAAGAATTACTTTACGAAGGAAAAGCTAAAAAGGTATTTTCTACAGAAGATCCCGATCTCTGCATCGTTTCCTACAAGGATGACGCAACTGCATTCAACGGCGAGAAAAAGGGCACAATCGTGGGCAAGGGTGTTGTAAACAACCGTATGTCAAACTTTATGTTCAAGCTTCTTGAAAAGCATGGCATTGCAACAGACTTTGTTGAAGAGCTTAACGACAGAGATACAGTCCTCAAGAAGGTTGAAATTGTTCCTCTCGAGGTAATTTTAAGAAATAAAGCTGCCGGCAGTCTTTCAAAGCGTCTCGGTCTTCCCGAAGGCACTCCGATGAAGACTCCTGTTCTTGAATTCTGCTATAAGAACGATGAACTCGGCGATCCTATGGTAAATGAATATCACATCCTCGCAGCAGGTTTTGCTACAAAGGAAGAAATCGACACAATCACAGAAATGGCTTTCAAGATTAATGAGCTTATGATTGAATTCTTCAAGCAGTGCAATGTTGATCTTATCGACTTCAAGATTGAGTTCGGCAGATACAAGGGCAAGATTCTCCTTGCTGACGAAATTTCTCCCGATACATGCCGTTTCTGGGATATGGATACTCAGGAAAAACTCGACAAAGACCGTTTCCGTCGTGATATGGGCGGTGTTGAAGAGGCTTATGCCGAAATGATGAAGCGTGTAGGTCTTGCATAATAACTACATTGTGAATTTTTGAATTAAGATATGTGAATTAAACTTTGGATAGTTATTTTGATTAATCGGATGGTGGCACCTTGGAATTTTCTTTCGATAATTTTGCAAAAGAAGGTCTGCACGAAGAGTGCGGCGTATTCGGCATATTCAGCGACGGCACAATTAACCCTGCATACGCTTGTTATAACGGCTTGCTTGCTCTCCAGCACAGAGGACAGGAAAGCTGTGGCATCGCTGTATCTGACGAAGGTGTAATTGATTATCACAAAGATATGGGCCTTGTTACCGAGGTCTTTAACAACAAAATTCTTGATTCTCTCAACGGACAAATGGCGGTTTCGCATGTCCGTTACTCGACTGCAGGCGGTTCTGTGCTGGAAAATGCACAACCGCTTGTTATGCGTTATGTAAAGGGTACGCTTTCAATTGCCCATAACGGCAACCTTACCAATGCACTTGAAATCCGCAGAGGTCTTGAACAGCGTGGCGCAATCTTTCAGACAACAATCGACAGCGAGGTTATCTGCTATGTAATTGCCCGTGAAAGACTTAAATGTCATTCTGTTGAAGATGCCGTTGCAAGAACAATGCAGGTAATTGAGGGAGCTTATTCGCTCCTTGTTATGAGCCCGAGAAAGCTTATTGCGGCTCGTGATCCTCACGGATTCAGACCGCTTTGTATGGGCAAGTACAACGATTCCTATGTTTTTGCAAGTGAAAGTGCGGCTCTTGATGCCTGCGGTGCAGAATTTGTCCGTGATGTTGAACCGGGTGAAATCGTAATTGTTGACCAAAACGGTGTTCGCAGTATGAAACCCGACTTTGGAGACAAGAAAAAGGCACTTTGCATTTTTGAGTACATTTATTTTGCCCGTTCAGACTCCTTTATTGACGGAGTAAGCGTTTATGAGGCAAGAAAGCAGGCAGGACGAATTCTTGCAAGAAAATACCCTGTTGAGGCTGATATGGTTGTCGGTGTTCCCGAATCGGGAATTGATGCCGCAATCGGTTACAGCGAAGAATCCGGAATTCCTTATGAAAAGGCTATTGTGAAGAACAGCTACATCGGCAGAACCTTCATAAAGCCAAGTCAGAAGGAACGAATGAAAAGCGTAAAAATTAAACTCAACCCGATTGCCGACAAAATCAAAGGCAAGAGAGTTGTTATTATTGATGACAGCATTGTGCGTGGTACAACTGTTGACCGAATTGTTACAATGCTCAAAGAGGCAGGCGCAAAAGAGGTACATATGCGTATCAGTTCACCTCCGTTTATGTGGCCGTGTTATTACGGTACTGACATTCCGTCAAGAGGAGAACTTATTGCCTGCAACCATACAATCGAAGAAATCACAAAGCTCAGCAAGGCTGATTCCCTCGGATATCTCCCTGTTGAGTCACTTCGTGAGATGATTCACAACGCTCCCGTAGGCTTTTGTGACGGTTGCTTTACGGGTAATTACCCCGCTCCTATCACAAAAGAAACCTTTAAGGGCAAAGAGCGTGGCGGAATGAACTTCGATGAAAACAATAAAAAGGACAACTAATTGAAAGGATGTAAATAATGGTAAAAGATACTTATGAATCACCCTTGTCAGCCCGTTATGCAAGCAAGGAAATGAAATACATTTTCTCGCCTGATAAGAAATTCAGAACCTGGAGAAAACTCTGGATTGCTCTTGCAGAATCAGAAAAAGAACTCGGACTTCCAATTACACAGGAGCAGATTGACGAACTCAAGGCTCATGCAGATGATATCAACTATGAAGTTGCACAGGAAAGAGAGAAAATTGTTCGTCACGATGTAATGTCACATGTATATGCTTACGGTGTTCAGTGTCCGAACGCAAAGGGCATTATTCATCTCGGAGCAACCTCCTGCTATGTAGGTGATAACACAGATATCATCATTATGACAGAAGGACTCAAGCTTATCAGAAATAAGCTTATCACCGTTATCCGCAACCTTTCAAAGTTTGCCGATGAATACAAGGCTCTTCCAACCCTTGCATTCACTCATTTTCAGCCTGCACAGCCTACAACAGTAGGTAAGAGAGCAACTCTCTGGCTTCAGGAGCTTCTTATGGATCTTGAGGATGTTGAGTATCAGCTTTCAAAGGCTAAGCTTCTCGGTTCAAAGGGTACAACAGGCACACAGGCAAGTTTCCTTGAACTTTTTGACGGAGATCACGAAAAGTGCAAAATGCTTGACCATAAGATTGCAGAAAAAATGGGCTACAAGGCTTGTTTCCCTGTATCAGGTCAGACATATTCAAGAAAGCTTGATTCACAGTTCCTCAATGTTCTTGCAGGAATTGCTCAGTCAGCCGCTAAATTCTCAAATGATATCAGACTTCTCCAGCACCTTAAAGAGGTTGAAGAGCCGTTTGAAAAGAATCAGATCGGTTCATCGGCTATGGCTTACAAGCGTAACCCAATGAGAAGTGAGCGTATCGGTTCACTTTCAAGATATGTTATGGTTGATGTGCTTAACGGTTACTTTACAACTGCAACACAATGGTTTGAAAGAACACTTGATGACTCTGCAAACAAGCGCCTCAGCATTCCCGAGGCATTCCTCGCAGTTGACGGTATCCTTTCACTTTATGCAAATGTTGCAGACGGTCTTGTTGTTTATCCAAAGGTAATTGAACAAAGACTCAGAAAAGAGCTTCCGTTTATGGCAACAGAAAACATTATGATGGACGCAGTTAAAAAGCGTGGTGCTGACAGACAGCAGCTTCACGAGAGAATCCGTGAGCATTCAATGGCTGCATCAAAGGTAATCAAGGAAGAGGGCGGAGAGAATGATCTTCTCGAAAGAATTGCCGCAGATGAGGCATTCGGCGTTACTCTTGAAGAGCTTGAACACATTCTCAAGCCGGAAAACTACACAGGCAGAGCAAAAGAGCAGACAGAGGACTTCCTCAACGAGTGCATCAAGCCTGTTCTTGAAAAGTACGCAGATGTTGAGTCTGACAAGCCTGAAATCAATGTTTAATTAGACTGATTTAATCGAACCTTTGGTTCAAGTATATATTTTATTTATAGCAGACCATGCGTCTGTAAAAAGGAGTTTTGTAAAATGGTAAAAGCAATTGTAGGTGCCAACTGGGGCGACGAGGGCAAGGGTAAAATTACCGATGTTCTCGCAAACGACAGCGACATCGTAATTCGTTTTCAAGGCGGTGCAAACGCAGGACATACAATTGTCAACGATTACGGAAAATTTGCTCTTCACCAGCTTCCTTCGGGTGTTTTCCATCAGAATATCACCAATATAATCGGCAACGGTGTTGCTTTCAGCGTTGAAAACTTCGTTAAGGAAATGGCTCACCTCAAAGATCGCGGAGTTCCTGAGCCAAACATTATTATTTCTGACAGAGCACAAATTGTTATGCCTTACCATGTAGCATTTGACTGCTATGAGGAAGAGCGTCTCGGCAAAAATTCTTTCGGTTCAACAAAGAGCGGTATCGCTCCGTTCTATTCTGACAAGTATTCAAAGATCGGTTTCCAGATCAATGAACTTTATGATGATCCCGATTCACTCAGAGAGAAAATCAGACACGCTCTTGAAATTAAGAATGCAACTCTGAAAAACCTCTATAACAAGCCCGAAATCACAGAACAGGAAGTTTTTGACAAGCTTATGGAATACAAGGAACTTCTCGCTCCGTATGTAGGCGATGCGTTTATGTTTGTTCATAATGCGCTCAAAGACGGAAAAAATATTCTTCTTGAAGGACAGCTCGGTTCCCTTAAAGACACTGACTTTGGCATCTATCCTATGGTTACTTCATCTAACACAATCGCAGGTTACGGTGCTGTAGGTGCAGGTATTCCGCCTTATGAAATCAAAGAAATCATCACAGTTGTCAAGGCATATTCAAGTGCAGTAGGTGCAGGCGAATTTGTTTCCGAAATCTTCGGTGACGAGGCTGACGAGCTTCGCAGAAGAGGCGGCGACGGCGGAGAATTTGGTGCAACAACAGGCAGACCGAGAAGAATGGGTTGGCTTGACCTTGTTGCAACACGCTACGGTTGTATGGTTCAGGGTGCAACACAGGTTGCGTTCACGGTTCTTGATGTTCTCGGATATCTTGATGAAATCCCTGTTTGTGTAGGTTATGAGCTTGACGGCAAGGAAATTGACTACTTCCCGTCAACAACAAAGCTTAAAAGATGCAAACCTATCCTCAAAAAGCTCAAGGGCTGGAAGTGTTCAATTTCAGGTATTACAGAATATGACAAGCTTCCTAAGGAATGCCGTGAATACATTGAATTTGCCGAAAAGGCTATCGGTGTGCCGATTACAATGGTTTCAAACGGTCCTTCCAGAAACGATATTATTTACAGATAATTAAAATATTAATTGAATACCGCACAAACTCTGTGCGGTATTCTTTAAATTTGAAAGGAATTTTACTATGAGCAATGCTACAAAAGAAACTGTCATTGTTCTTGATTTCGGCGGTCAGTACAATCAGCTGATTGCAAGAAGAGTTCGTGAGTGCAATGTATATTGCGAAATTCTTCCTTATACCGTTGATATTCAGAAAATCAAAGACATTAGCCCAAAAGGCATTATCTTCACAGGCGGTCCTAACAGCGTTTATGACGAGTCATCACCGCACTATACTCCTGAAATTTTTGAACTCGGAATCCCGATTCTCGGCATTTGCTACGGTTGTCAGCTTATGGCATACACACTCGGCGGCAATGTTGTTTCGGCTACAGACAATTCATCAAGTGAGTACGGCAAGACAGTTACAAGATATAATAACAATGATATCCTCTTTAAATCCGTAAAGAGTGAAGGAATTTCATGGATGAGTCACCGTGACTATATCAATGAAGCTCCCGAAGGATTCAGCATTACAGCTACAACAGATGTATGTCCTGTAGCCGCAATGTCATGTCCTGAAAAAAAGTTTTACGGTGTTCAGTTCCATCCTGAAGTTAACCATACAGAAAACGGTAAAGATATGCTCCGTTCATTCCTTTATGATGTTTGCGAATGTAAGGGTGAGTGGAAAATGGAAAGTTTTATCGACACAACTGTTGCTCAGCTTAAAGAGCAGATTGGTGACAAGGGTGTAGTTCTCGGACTTTCGGGCGGTGTAGATTCATCCGTTGCCGCAGCACTTCTCAGCAAGGCAGTCGGTAAACAACTTACCTGCGTTTTCGTTGATCAGGGACTTATGAGAAAAGACGAGGGCGACTTTGTTGAGCAGACCTTTACAAAGCTTTTTGATATGAACTTTGTCCGCATTAATTGTCAGGAAGAGTTCCTTGCAAAGCTTAAAGGTGTTGAAGAACCCGAAGAAAAGCGCCACATTATAGGTACAGAATTTTATAAGGTGTTCTGGAACAAAATCCGTGAAAGCTACGGCGAGGGTTACTTTGCACAGGGTACAATTTATCCCGACCGTATCGAAAGCGGTAAAGGCGATGCCGCAAAAATCAAAACACATCACAATCAGGTTGGTATCCCGGAAGATATTGACTTTGCAGGTGTAATTGAACCGCTTAAAGACCTCTTCAAGGATGAGGTAAGAGTAGTAGGTGAGAAGCTTGGACTTCCGCACGACCTCGTATGGCGTCAGCCGTTCCCGGGTCCGGGACTCGGTGTGCGTGTAATCGGTGAAGTTACAGCCGAAAAGGTTCGTATTCTTCAGGAAGCTGATGCAATTCTTCGTGATGAAATGGATAAGTGCGGTTACGCAGATAAAATGAGCCAGTTCTTCGCAGTCCTCCCGGGTGTTAAAACCGTAGGCGTTATGGGTGACGCAAGAACATATGACGAACTCATCGCTCTCCGTGCCGTTACAACCGATGATTTTATGACAGCCGACTGGGCAAAAATCCCCTACGAAATCCTAGGCAGAGTCTCCAACCGCATCATAAATGAAGTAGAACATGTTAACAGAGTAGTCTATGATATAACAAGTAAACCCCCCGGAACAGTAGAGTGGGAATAAAACGAGAGGTCGAAGAAACCCAGTGTTTATGCGGGTTTGCGGCAATTCGAGAAGTCTTTTGATAACAATTTGATAACAGTTGTATAAGAGCCATTATTCTTGTAATCCAGTGGTTTTAGAGTTACAGAATGATTGACAGGTGGCTGTGCAACAAATAAATCCATATTAGAAAGCCCTTAGCTGTGGGTAGTAACTCATAGCTAAGGGCTTTTTGTCGTTATTTTTTGGAGGTGGTTTTCTTTTTCTTTGGTGCAGGAAGTTCCTCATACATGGACAGGAACAGATTGCAGAGAAATTCTCTGTTGTCAATATCCTCAACTAAGAGCATTTCTTTTGCACCTTCATACGGTAATTCGTAAGTTGCTGTCGGCATGAGAGAGATTGCAGACTGGACAGGTTTTACAAGCAAGCGGTCATCATAGATACCGCCGATGATTTTTCCTCGAAAGTAGAGGATATATTCGCCCATCATTGCTCGGTAGGATATATCGTCTAAGTCTGATAGTTGTTCCAATACAAAGGTTAAATAATTTTTATTTGAAGCCATAATGCACCTACCTTATTTGTCTGCTTTCAGTTTATCCTTGAAAGCGTCTACAAGAGCATCGCTGAGTTCCTTTGAGGGAACTTTCGCCCAAATTTGTGTGGTATCGAACTGCGGATAGTGATAACGCCAGTTGTCATATTCTTCCCTGCCGATTTCCTCGGAAGATAGCTTGTCCGCCTGTTCTTTCCAAGCACAGAGCATTTTTGAAAGCTCGACAGCGCCCTTGCCCTTGTCTTTGTTGACTTTCAGACAGACTTCCCCGTCTGCTTCGCTGACGGTAAGACCGTAAATATCTTCAAGGGTAAATAAGGTATGCATAAGACCAATATAGTTGTCAATGTCGGGAACATCAAGAGCCTGTGGGGAAACATCAAGTGCCTGTGCCAATGCAGCCGTTAAGTCTGCTTTAGGCTTGCGAGAGCCAGTTTCGTACTGTGCCAAGCGTACATCGGCACTTCTTTCGGGAAAGCCGACAGCCGTACCAAGATACTTTTGCGTCATACCACGCAAGAGCCTGAAAAAATGTATTCTTTCGCCAATAGCCATAGTGTTTACACTCCTTGCTTATGTACTGCAATCAGTATAGCAGATATGTTTAGGAATTGTCAAGCGAAAATGAAACAAAAAAGTTTAATATTTTCTTGAAAACCACTTGACACAAACATATTTGCTTAGTATAATAGAAAACACTAAGCGGATATGCTTAATTAAAACTGAATAACCGTCCGAGTAGGATACTTCGCCAAGACCTTTTGATTTGTTCAAGAGTGAGCGAGATAACGCCGCTGAAATGGGGGCAGGAACGATATTCGGGGAGAACGGCAACTTAAAAATCTTATGAAAGGACTGATGATATGGAAAACAAATTTATTCGTGCCGATGATGTGGCACAGGAACTAAGCGTATCAAAGCCCTATGCCTATAAGCTCATCAGAAAGCTGAATGAGGAACTGAAAGCACAGGGATTTATTACGATTGCGGGGCGTGTAAACCGCCAGTATTTTTATGAAAGGCTCTATGGAGCAGGAAAGGAGAGTAAATAATGCCAGTATTCAAAAATGAGGACAATGGAACTTGGTATGTGATGGCTCGCTATGTGAACTGGAAAGGCGAACGCAAGCAGAAATGTAAGCGTGGCTTTGCCACCAAAAAAGAGGCACAGGAATGGGAGCGAATGTTTCAGTTACAGACTTCTTCAGATCTCGATATGAGTTTTGAAGCCTTTACGGAACTTTATATCAACGATGTGAAAAACCGTCTGAAAGAAAACACTTGGCTGACAAAGGAGCATATCATTCGCACGAAGATACTTCCTTATTTCAGTAAGTTGAAAATCAGCGAGATTTCCACAAAGGAGATTATCACTTGGCAGAATGAAATGCTTGCCTATCGTGACGATAAGAAAAAGCCTTACTCACAAACTTACCTTAAAACTCTGCACAATCAGTTATCAGCTATCTTTAATCACGCTGTACGCTATTATGAGCTGCGTTCCAATCCTGCGGCTAAGGTGGGAAATATGGGGAGTGAGGAACACAAGGAAATGCTGTTTTGGACAAAGGAAGAATACAAGAAATTTTCCTATGAAATGATGGACAAACCTATTTCCTTTTACGCTTTTGAAATGCTCTACTGGTGCGGTATCCGTGAAGGCGAATTATTAGCCTTAACCGCCGCCGATTTCAACTTTGATAAGGAAACGGTCACGATTAACAAATCCTATCAGCGTTTACACGGCGAAGATGTGATTACCACACCGAAAACGAAGAAAAGTAACCGCACAATCAAAATGCCGCATTTTCTCTGTGAGGAAATGCAAGAGTATCTTGGTATGCTCTACGGCTTGAAAAAGAAAGACCGTATCTTTACAGTAACAAAAAGCTATCTTCATCACGAGATGGACAGAGGGGCGGAAGCCGCAGGCGTAAAGCGCATACGGATTCACGATTTGCGTCACAGCCACATCAGTTTATTGATTGATATGGGATTTTCAGCGGTGGCGATTGCTGACAGGGTAGGTCACGAAAGTATTGATATTACCTATCAGTACGCACACCTGTTTCCGTCAAAACAGATTGAAATGGCAGAAAGATTAGATGATTTAGGGAAAGGAGATTTTGAAAATGTCAGCTAAGAACAGAGATAACAAAAATCGTTGGAGGAATATCACAGTAGGGTTTCGAGTATCGCCCGAAGAAAACGAACTCATTAACAGAGCTGTAGCTCTATCAGGATTGCCAAAACAGGAGTATTGTTACCGCCGTTGCTTAAATCAGGATGTGGTGGTACAGGGCAATCCGAGAGTGTATAAGGCGTTGAAAACGGAATTTGCCACAGTCCTTGCGGAACTGAAAAGGATTGAAGCAGGAAAAGGTGTGGATGATGAACTGCTGAGTGTAATAGAACTGATTTCCATTATTCTCGGCGGTTTGAAAGGAGAGGATGCGAATGGAGAATAAAAAAGAAATGACTATTCCAAATGTATCTGCGGCAACAGATGCGGAACAGTCACTTTCCAAATGTACTGACAATAGTATAGTCAATCAGGATACGGATTTCAAGGGGTACGAGCAATCTTTTGAAGAAATGCAAAGGGAAATACTCAGACAGTTAGACCCTTCCTATCTGAAAACAGTATCAATGACAACGCTGTATGATACGGTGTTTGAGGTTCAGACACCACTTATCGACGGTCTGCTCCAAAGGGGAACTTACCTTTTCGTAGGTTCCCCGAAAGTGGGAAAGAGCTTTATGATGGCACAGCTTGCCTATCATATCAGCACAGGCACACCGCTTTGGGAGTATAAGGTGCGTAAGGCAACGGTGCTTTATTTTGCCCTTGAAGATGATTACCCACGTTTGCAGAAGCGATTGTTTCAGATGTTCGGTGCAAAGGAGACAGGCAATCTGTATTTCGCAACGGAATGTAAAACGGTCAATGGCGGACTGGAAGAACAGATAAGAGGGTTTATGAGGGAACACCCAGACACAGGCTTGATTATCATAGACACCTTAAAGCGTGTGCGTGAAGCAGGCGGAGCAGATTACAGCTACGCAAGTGATTATGATGTTGTGGCAAGGCTGAAAGCGTTGGCAGACAGTTACAAGGTTTCAATGCTTATTGTTCATCATACACGCAAACAAAAATCGGAAGATATATTCGATATGATTTCAGGCACGAATGGTCTGATGGGTGCGGCAGACGGTGCATTTGTTCTCAGTAAGGACAAGCGTACTTCCAACAATGCCACACTTGATGTTGCTGGCAGAGACCAGCAGGATATGAAAATCCATCTTGTAAGGGACAGCGAGCGATTGGTGTGGAACTTTGCAAAATCGGAAACGGAGATGTGGAAAGAACCGCCCGAACCTCTGCTTGAGAAGATAGCGGATACGCTCTTTTCGGAAAGTGACAGATGGGAAGGAACTGCTTCGGAACTTTGCGAAAGGCTTGCGGTGGATATAAAGCCGAATGTACTTTCTTTAAGGCTCAGTATCAACGCAAGCAGGCTGTTTCGTGATTACGGTATCCGTTATCAGAACAGCCGCACACACGACGGAAGAAAGGTTTCACTTTGGAAAGAAACCGAGCAGACGGCGTGACAAACGGTGTCAAAGGTGTCAATGTTTTTGAGAGCAGGACTGCGGTGTAAAACATTGTCACCATCGTCACACATTGACACCGTATAAAGTTTAGCGGAGTGTGCAGAGAGTGCCTTTTCAAAGGCGGCTCTTTGCCCTTCGGAGAACGCAAAACCTGTTCACAGGTTGCATTTTTGATGGGTGTACCCGTCAAAAGTGCTTTTGCGTTACTCTTGACAAGAGTAACAGAACCGAGAATGGTATTTTTAGAAGATTGGAGATGAAAATAAATGCAAAGAACGATAAGTGCAATGGTCGGAGATGGCTCGGTCAATCATAACAGCCGCAAGTTCAAAGCAGCAAATGTGGACGGTGAACGCACCCACCTCAATGTAGACTATTGTAACGAAAATATTAAAAAGGTCTATCACAAATTGTTCGATGAAGCACTCAAAAAGTACAACGATAAGCAGACGAGATCTGACCGAAAAATAAAAAACTACTATGATAAAATCTGCAATTCAAAACAAGAGAAACCATTCCACGAAATCATTTTGCAGATAGGCAACAAGGAAGATATGGGTGCGGAAAGCGAGAACGGACAGCTTGCAAAGCAGGTCTTAGATGAGTATTTTAGAGGATTTCAAGAACGAAATCCGCAGCTTAGAGTATTCTCGGCTCATCTGCACATGGACGAAGCAACGCCGCATATTCACATTGATTTTGTGCCGTTTACCACTGGCAGCAAGCGTGGATTGGAGACAAGAGTATCGCTCAAACAGGCGTTAGCAGCACAAGGCTTCAAGGGCGGCACTCGTTCCGATACGGAATGGAATCAATGGGTACAGTCCGAAAAAGAACAGCTTGCCGCCGTTATGGAACGGTACGGAATTGAATGGGAGCACAAGGGTACGCACGAAAAACATCTCTCCGTTTTGGAGTATAAAAAGCAGGAACGGGAAAAGGAAATCGAGCAACTTGATAATCAGCTTGCCGAGAAAAAAGATGAGTTTGTAAGCGTGCAAAACCGTATTCAGAACTATGATAACGGCACAAAAGTTATCACTGAATTGGAGCAACGAATAGAAAATGACAGCGAATATCAACTGCCTGACCCGCCTGCATTGATGTCGGCAAAGTCATACAAGATGAAATTTGTTGAGCCTTTGATAAAGAAACTCAAAGCTGTTATCAAAGAAGTTTTCTTTCGATATTACAAAGCAAGGGATGACTACAATCGACTGAATGTTACGAACGGAACTCTTTATCGTGATAATGAAAAGCTCACAAAAATAAATGCAAAGCTGACAGGAGAAAATGAAAATCTACGTGCTGAGAACAGAGATTATAAGCTGCTCCGCAAGGTGCTCGGCAGTAAGCAGATAGATAATTTACTGGAGCAAGCGAGAGAAAAACAGCAGTCTAATCAGCGTGAAAAACACTTTAGAAATACAAAATATGAAAGGTAGGAACAGACAATGGCAAAGACAATTTTTGAGGAAATGGGCGGCACTTACACGAAAACGGGAGATTATATTCTCCCTAATCTCACATTACCACCCGAAGAAAAAAGGCATATCGGTGTATGGGGACAGCAGCACAAACGCTATCTGAAGCAAAATCATAGGGTGTTGTATATGAATTTGCTCACAAGCGGCAATTTGAACAATTATCTTGCCGATATTGATGAACAGGCGGAAGATATGTTTCTTCGGTTGGTAAAACAGATGGCAGAGCGTGAGGGCGTGACAGAAGAACTCAAAGCGAACAATCAACTTGAATGGGTACGGCTGATGAACAATATTCGTAACCGTGCTGTTGAAATCGTAACTACCAATCTGATTTATAACTAAAAGACAACGGCGGTAGGGAGAAATCCTTGCCGCCGTTACAAATTGGAATATAAAAACCTTTTAAAACCACTTGACAAAGAATCAAATGCTCACTATAATATGTAGTATGCTACACTTTAGAGAGGAGGAAGAGATATGCTACAAAAGGATATAGGATATTTAATCAAAAACATTAACGATAAACTAAAGGTAAAAGCGGACGCCGACCTAAAACACAGTAAGCTGACTTTAGCACAAAGCCGTGTATTGGCTTTTTTGGATAGTCAAGGCGGTCAGGCAACGCAAAAAGAGATTGAAGTTTACTTAGAGGTTTCCCACCCTACTGTTGTCGGCATTATTTCACGCATGGAACAAAACGGACATCTTAAATGCTGGGTAGACGAAACAGATAAGCGAAATAAAATTGTTGCTCTGACCGAGCAGGCAAAAGCCTTAGGTAAGGAAATGGAGCAGCAAATTTTATCCAATGAAAAAAAACTTCTTGCTTCACTCTCGGAAGATGACATCAAAAAGCTAAAGCAAATGCTTTTGACAATGTATAACAATTTAGAATAGGTAAGCCGATGAATGTCGGCTTTTCCTTAAATACAATATGTAGCGTGCTACATTAAGGAGGTTCTTTTATGATAAAAACATTAATGCACAGCCTTCGTGAATATAAGAAAGGCTCTGTCATCACTATCCTGCTTTCTATTTTAGAAGCAGCATTTGAAATTACCATACCGCTTTGTATGGCGAGAGTTATTGACGAGGGAATTGACCTTGGGAATATGAACGCCGTTTGGAAATACGGTATTATTTTATTGATTTTCGCCCTGTTTCAGCTTGTAACAGGTGTTTTGTCGGCACACATTGCCGCTCGCACTTCTGTAGGATTTTGCGCAAACCTCAGGCAGGATATGTATGATAATGTGCAGACCTTTGCCTTTTCCAACATTGACAAATTTTCTACGGCTTCCATTGTAACCCGTCTGACAACCGATGTTACAAACATTCAAAATGCCTATCAAATGCTGATCCGTATGGCAATCAGAGGACCCGTTATGCTCCTATTTTCCGTGATTGTTTCATTCAATATCAACAGCACAATTGCCCTGATTTTTCTTGCGGTCATTCCCATCATGGCATTTTTGCTCTATTTGATTATCCGCAAAGTGAATCCGATTTTCAATCGTGTTTTCGAGACCTATGATGAACTGAACAATGTGGTGCAGGAAAATGTCCGTGGTATTCGTGTGGTAAAGTCTTTTAACCGTGAGGATTATGAAATCAGCAAGTTCAAATCCATTTCCGAAAAGATATACCGTTATTTCTCCAAAGGCGAAAAGCTGATTGCATTTAACTCGCCGATTATGCAGTTTTTTATGTATGCCTGTATGATTTTGATTTCGTGGATTGGTGCAAAAGCCATTATTGCAAGCGGAAACAATACCGCATTGGGTATGACGACAGGCGATTTAACTGCTTTGCTTTCCTATGCCACTCAGATTTTAACGAGTTTGATGATGCTTTCGATGGTGTTTGTTATGATTACCATGTCGTTAGCATCCGCTCGCCGTATTGCAGAAATTTTGAACGAAAAAACGGATATTCAAAATTCTGACAGCCCTGTGATGACTGTAAAAGATGGCTCAATATCTTTTGAAGATGTGGATTTTGTGTATGCTTCCAAAGCCGATAAAAAGGTGCTTGACCATATCAATTTGACGATTTCCTCAGGCGAAACCGTTGGCATTATCGGTGCAACAGGCTCGTCAAAATCCAGTCTTGTTCAGTTAATCCCACGCCTTTATGATGTGACAGGTGGAACACTGACATTGGGCGGCGTTGATGTCAAAGATTACGACCTTGATACGCTGCGAAGTTCTGTTGCTATGGTTCTTCAGAAAAATGAATTGTTTTCAGGCACAGTGAAGGAAAACTTGCGTTGGGGAAATGAAAATGCTACGGACGAAGAAATGAAACACGCCTGTTATCTTGCCTGTGCAGACGAATTTATCGAAGCCATGCCAGACCAATACGATACCTACATTGAGCAAGGGGGCAATAATGTTTCGGGCGGTCAAAAACAGCGGCTTTGCATTGCCCGTGCGTTACTCAAAAAGCCCAAAGTTTTGATTTTGGACGATTCAACCAGTGCCGTGGATACCAAAACGGACGCTACAATACAAAGAGCCTTTGCTGAGTACATTCCTGATACAACGAAAATCATCATCGCACAGCGTATAAGCTCCGTGCAGAACGCAGATAAAATTGTCGTTCTGAATGACGGAAAAATCGATGCTGTCGGTACGCATGAGGAGCTTTTGGAAAATTGTAATATTTATCGGGAAGTATATCAGTCGCAGGTGAAAGGAGATGGAGAAAATGAATAAAAAACAAAAATCATTTGCGAATGTGTCTGCACAGTCTGAAATGACAAAAATGCAGTTTGATAGGACTGCACTTAAGAGATTGTTCTCCTATATGAAAGCTTATAAAGGGCAGCTCACTTTTGTTGTCATCTGTATTTTATTAAGTGCTGTTGCTTCTGCAGCTTCATCGGTATTCTTGCAGACCTTGATTGATGATTATATTGTTCCCCTGCTTGGAACGGATAATCCCGTTTTTAACGGTCTCATTAATGCACTCATAACAATCGGCATCATATATTTGATAGGTGTGCTTTCAAGTCTGCTTTACAGTCGTGCAATGGTTACGATAGCTCAGGGAACGCTGAAAAAAATCCGTGACGATATGTTTGAAAAAATGCAGCGGCTTCCAATTCGTGCCTTTGATACTCGTACCCATGGTGATATTATGAGCCTTTACACCAACGATACCGATACCCTCCGTCAAATGATTGCTCAATCTATGGCGCAGCTCATCTCCTCGGTGTTTACTATTGTAGCGGTGCTTGTCTGTATGCTTTACACCAGCATTTGGCTGACGATTGTTGCCGTTTTGGTTATGCTTTTGATTCTGCAAATTGTAAAAGTAATTGCAGGAAAAACAGGCACATTCTTTATACTTCAACAAAAGACACTTGCCGATGTAAACAGTTATGTGGAAGAAATGGTAAACGGTCAAAAGGTGATTAAAGTTTTCTGCCATGAGGAAAAGGCAAAAGAGGAACTTCAGGAGAAAAACAAGGCTTGGGCGCAAAGTGCCGCTAACGCAAACGGCTATGCAAACTCTATGATGCCGATGATGAACGCCCTCGGCTATGTGCAGTATGTTATTATTGCAGTCCTCGGAGGATATATGGCAATTCACGGGATAACAAACCTCGGACTTACAGGAACCGGAACGCTGACACTCGGTATGATTGCTTCTTTTCTTACGCTTTCACGAAGCCTTACGAACCCTGTGTCGCAAATTTCTAATCAGTTTAACTCAATTGTAACAGCACTTGCAGGTGCTTCCCGTATTTTTGCTTTTATGGACGAAGAACCAGAAACAGATGACGGATATGTAACGCTTGTCAACGCCAAAGAGGAAAACGGAGTTTTGACGGAAACGGCAGAGCGAACAGGAATTTGGGCGTGGAAGCACCCACATCACGATGGAACGCTTACCTATACCAAACTTGAGGGCAGGGTCGTTTTAGACAGCGTTGATTTTGGTTATGTTCCCGAAAAACAAGTATTGTATGATGTTTCGGTTTATGCCGAACCGGGACAGAAAATCGCTTTTGTCGGTGCTACAGGTGCGGGAAAAACAACGATTACCAATCTGATTAACCGCTTCTATGACATTGCAGACGGAAAAATCCGCTATGACGGTATCAATATCAACAAGATTAAAAAAGCAGACCTCCGTCGTTCTCTCGGCGTAGTATTGCAAGAGGTCAATCTTTTCACGGGAACAGTTATGGAAAATTTGCGTTACGGCAATCTTGACGCTACCGATGAGAACTGTATTGCTGCCGCAAAACTCGCTAATGCGGATGGATTTATCCGTATGCTGCCACAAGGGTATAATACCGTTCTAAAAGGCGATGGAAGCGGACTTTCACAAGGACAAAGACAGCTTATTTCTATTGCCCGTGCCGCAGTTTCTGACCCGCCTGTTATGGTTTTGGATGAAGCAACTTCCTCTATTGATACTCGTACCGAAGCCTTGGTACAGGACGGCATGGATAAGCTGATGAAAGGCAGAACGGTCTTTGTTATTGCTCACCGTCTTTCTACCGTTCAAAACTCTGATGTAATTATGGTGCTTGACCACGGACATATCATCGAACGAGGAAATCATGAAAAACTGATTGCTGAAAAAGGCACCTATTATCAGCTTTACACAGGTGCTTTTGAATTGGAGTGATTGACTATGAAAACAGAATGGATATTGTGCCCTGTATGCGACAGAAAAAACGCACAAGAAGATTAGAGAAGATACGGAAATCAAAAATTTTCCTCTCTATTGCCCGAAATGCAGACAGGAAACAGTTGTAAATATAAAGAACTTTATTGTTTCGGTTTGTAAGGAGAACACAAAATAAGGTGGTGTCTAAATATCAAAAATTGCTATACAGTTTTTTCTAAGGCTTGATTTTCTAAGCATAATCGCTTATAATTTGAGTCAAAACATATTGCTATTATCCGCAGTTACTTAAGCAAGCGTTATCAACGCCGATAACAAAATGATAACATTAGCTCATATAGGCAGGATAATATGGATATATCAAATAATCAAAAGAACTACAAACACGACAGAGAATAATCACTAAACAAAATTGATTAGTATTTGTCGAGTTTGAATAAGAACATAAGTCAAAGAAATGGCTTAAACACTGACTTTTTGACACTTCAAAAGTCTGGTTGATACCGTTTTGATACTGTTTACTATTTTTTACAATAAAACAAGCAAGAGAAAACCCCTCTCGTTTGAACGCTTAGTTCATTCGAGAGGGGTTATTTTATTTATAATGTATATTTACATTAGGATTTTGCTTTAATGCTTCAAATGATGCAAAAAGTTTTTGTACAGGAAGTGGTTGCATATTCATATTCTCTAATTGATCTTTTTCTTCGGATTTTATAATAGCAGGAGCTTTCACGTTATGTCGTCTACAAAAAGAACCATATTTTTCAATTCCATCAACAATTTCTTGCCCAAAGTAAGTAAAGAAATCCCAAAATAAAACAATAATCTTTGAACTCATATTATTAACTAATGAAGGTATATCAATTTCATTGTCCATCTTCTCAATATCATTTTTTGAATGCTTCCAATTATCAAATTTTAATAAGTCATCCTTTAAGCAAATCACTTTACACCCATCATCAATTGAATTGTGAAATACAGCATATGGAAACTCACAGTGTACTACGTAGTTTCTAAAATTAGCCCAAAACCGATATTCAATGCTATTATCATACATTTGACTGCAAATTGAACGGAATAGTTTCAGTTCATTTTTACCTTTGTTTTTTCTAAGAAGTCGAGTTTCCATATCAATATAGGTTTTTATAGATGAAGCGTAATTAAATACAAGTTTATTTGCGATTAGTATGAGTTTTTCTGGAGAAACTCCTTGAAAACTCATACTTGATAAATTATCGCTTTTCATATACTGCTGAAACTCGATACCATTTTCAATTACAATATCTTTTATTTGATTAATGCGATGATATATTCCGCAAAAGGTAAAAGCAGAATTTAAATCATCTAATTCTTCTTGAGTTATCTCCTCTATAATTTCAGCGGTCAAATGGTTATCATTATCTTTTTTTGTTTCTGCTACATATAGATACATAATTGTTACCTCGTTTTTGGGTAATTATATTTCCAATCGTTATATTCATCTTCGGAGATTTCATCATTCTTTAGCTTCTCAGCTTGATTACGCCAATCGTTGAGCATTTCAAACATAGTCACATAGCTTTTGTTGTGCTTATCAAGCGTCAGGCAAAGCTCGCCGTCAATATTCTTCAAGGGTAAATAATGTGTGCATAAGACCGATGTAGCTGTAAATGTCGGGAACGGTTAACGCCTGCGGCGATACTTCAAATACCTGTGCAAGAGTATTTGTTAAATCAGCTTTAGGTGTTCTTGAACCTGACTCATACTGTGCCATACGAATATCGGCAGTCTTTTCAGGAAATCCCACCACATGTCCTAAATATTTCTGTGTCATTCCGCAAAGATTACGAAAAAATCTTATTCTTTCTCCGATTGCCATAAAATTGCACTCCTTACTTATGTAATGTGCAATCAGCATATCATATATGTTTAGTATATGTCAAGCAACATAAAACAAAAAAAGTTTAACGTTTTTACGAAAACCACTTAACATAACGGAATATGTTTAGTATAATCGTTAAGCAAATAGCGTTAAGTTGTTTGCAAAAACTGAATATCCGTCATATATCACGGTAATGGTATATCCGCTCGGGCAAATCGGAATGCGGTCAGAAAGTATCCAACACTAAATAACCAAAAAAATTATAAATGTTATTGTGCAACACCCATTATCCTGTAATGTGTAAAATTTAAGCAGTTGCAGGAGGCTTTGCTATACAAATATTTATATTTTGATATCAAAACCGTAGGTGACTTAAAAAACGCCGCTAATTTCTGCGCCGTTTTTATTGTATGCTGAACCTCCAATATGTACAGCGTGTTTTGCAAGACCTGCATATCCACGCATAACGACAGATACGCTGTTAAAGGAAAAAATCTGTGAATAAATTTTGTCTGTTAATGCTGACAGATTTATGATACAATAGTGCTGTTAGTTTGAAATGAAAAGTGGGTAGAAATATAAAAAATGAGGAAACTGAATTTTACAAAAGCACTTAAAAACGCATTACCGTATGTATTAACGCTTATACTTGTCGGTATAATGACTTTTGTTGCGGAAATATTGGGTGAGGGGGAGATAATCTTTCCTGAAATAACGGCACTTGCAATTGGTTATATGGTTACACAAAAGCAAGGTTGGAAAGTCAATGACAGCCGAATGATTGCGTTAATTGCGATTTGCGCTGTTGCGGGTGTGCTGACAGTCCGATACATAAAAGTCGGGCTTTATCTTGAAATATTGATTGCATTTGCATTTGCACAAATTCTCTTTATGCTTTCGGGAACAACATTTGCACCGATGATTTCGGCAATTGTGTTGCCCGTTATGATGCAGACCGAGAGCTTTATATACCCGATTGCCGCATTTTTGCTGACAATTGCGGTTGTATTATTCCGCAGATTTCTTTTGAAAGTTAAAATAAGAGATAAAGAGGATTTTCAGTCGGTAAACCTGCATGCAAAGAGCGATGTGATTGACACAGCCGTAAGAACAATCTGTGTTGCCGTTGTGGGATTCTTCGCAATTTGGTCGGGCTTTAAATTTGCAATTGCACCGCCGTTGCTTGTGGCGTTTACGGAATTTTCCCGTCCTAAAAATAAGGCTCGCAACAAGCCGGTAAAGACGGTTTTGGTGATAACAGTCTGTGCATTTGTCGGAGTGGTTTCAAGATATGTGCTGAATATGACTCTCGGATTGCCGTTGACAGTTGCCGCATTGACAGCCACGGCGATAATGCTTGTAATTGTTTACTGCACAAAAATGTATATTCCGCCTGCCGGAGCATTGACAATTTTGAGTATGATTATTCCAAGTGAAAGCGTACTTTTGTACCCGTCGCAGATACTTGTCGGAACTGCGGTAATAATGCTGATTTCACGGCTTTTGTTTATGAAACGGCAAAATTAAAATAATCTTAATTTAGTTATATTATTCTATAGAGGAAATTAAATGGATATATTTATTACAATTTTAGTGACATTTTTTGCAGGAATGGGCGCAGGTCTCGGAACAGGTTTTGCAGGAATGAGTGCGGCGGCTGTAATAAGTCCGATGCTCATAACTTTTCTTAATATGGATCCGTATATGGCAGTTGGAATCGCACTTTCGTCCGATGTTTTGGCGAGTGCAGTTTCGGCTTATACATACCATAAAAATAAAAATCTCGATGTCAGAAACGGCTTGATTATGATGGTGAGTGTGCTTGCATTTACGATTGTCGGCAGTTATGTTGCAAGCATTGTTCCATCAGCTACAATGGGCGGATTTTCCGTGTTTATGACATTTTTGCTCGGCATAAAATTTATCATCCGTCCCGTTATGACAACTAAAGAAGCTATGCTCGGTGTGTCGGCAAAAAAGAGGGCAATCCAGTCCGTAATCTGCGGAATGTTAATCGGCTTTATCTGCGGATTTATAGGTGCGGGCGGAGGAATGATGATGCTTTTGATTTTGACGACCGTGCTGAATTATGAATTGAAAACCGCTGTCGGCACAAGCGTATTCATTATGACATTCACCGCCCTGACAGGCGCAGCTTCGCACTTTATGATTGGTGGCACACCCGATTGGTTTGTGTTCATTCTCTGCATAGCGTTCACCCTTATATGGGCGAGAATTGCCGCCGTCTTTGCAAACAAAGCTAAGCCCAAAACCCTGAATCGTGCAACAGGCATTGTCCTCGTGGTGTTAGGTGTTGTTATTATGGGATTTAAGCTTTTAGCAAAATAAAAATTGACAGTTTTAAATTTAAAACTTAGGTCGGACAATAGATTTGTAAAATGCAAAATTTCTGTTGCCCGATTTTTCAACGGTTATGTTGGGGCTAATCGATTAGGGTGAAACAAGTGCTTGCTTTGAACAATATTCAGGGAAGTATGCTTTTTTACAATTGCATTATTATTTCGCAAAAAACAAAGGAGCTGCGAAGAACGAAGTCTTAAACTTCATTTCTTCACAGCTCCTTAAATTTGGTTCATCACGATTTTTTGTGGGATGGTGAACGGACAGAAGAAATAGAAAGATAGCGAATCAAGGTAAAGAAGTCATCATCACGATAACTGTAGCCGATTTGTTTAGCGACCTTGATCTTGTCTTTTGAGTAGGGGTGCAAAATGAATTTTTAGTTATTATAATTCATTAACGGAATTATAATCTTCCGACTTAATCTATCATTTGTGGAGTTATAATTATAATTTATCATAGCATACAATCGTTTGATAACGATAATAATTATAAACTTTTAGGTTTTGCACATGAGTTGCGAACTTTTATTGGACAAGGCAGATAGACACGCATAGGAGAAAAATAATCGGTGCTTTTAGATTTCATCATATTCAAAATAAATCTAATGCCGTAAATGCCCATTGCATATACAGGTGCGTTTACCGTAGTAAGCGGAGGGTTTGTATATCCCGAAAGCTCCGTGTTATCAAATCCCATAACAGAAATATCCTCAGGGATTTTGTAACCGTTTTCTTGCAGAGCTCTCATTGCACCGATTGCAATATGATCACTTGCCGCAAAAATAGCTGTGGGGAGATTCCCTTTGCTGATCATTTCTGACATCATTTTATAACCGGATGATGTTGAAAATTTGTCCTGTATAATAAACCCATCATATTTAATGTTTAGTTCATCGCAAATGTCTGTGAAAGTGTTGAGTCGTTTATCAGGAAATATCGTTCCGTCCTCAAGCTGTTCAATGCCTCCGATAAAGCCAACTGTTCTATGGCCTAAATCATATAGATATTTAATTGCATCGGACACTGCCTGACGAAAGTCGAGCGATATGGATGTGATTTCAATATTCTCAACGGTCATATCAAGAAAAACAATTTTATTATTCAAAGAATGTAGTAATTTTACTTCTTGTTTACTAAACTTTCCGAGGCAGATTATGCCATCAACATTGCAGAGTACATTCTGATAGTCATTGTCTGTTTTAAATGTTCGTACAATGCTTATATTATTTTTTGAACAGTAGTCCTCGATACCCTGTCTCATCAAAAAGTAATAGTTATCTTCAATTTCCTGTTTGGAAGAGAACCATTGCAGAATACCTATTCGGCATTTTGGCGTTGAAACTACTCTTTTTTTCTTAACATAATTCAGTTCTTTAGCTGCTGCAAATATTTTTTGCTTCGTTTCAAGCGAGGTGCTGAGGGTAGTGTCGTTATTAAGCACTCTTGAAACAGTAGCTACTGATACATTTGCCTTTTTGGCAACATCTCTGATTGTAGCCAATTGAATCACCTCACTACCATTATAGTGAAATATTACTAAAAAATCAAGTTGTGTTTAGTGAAAAACAGAGAAAGCAAAAATGTTTACCAAAAACTATTGACAGTTTACGAAACAAAACATATAATTTAGTTAACACAGAAACAAAAGAAACATTATTATTAAATAATAACGAAATCTTTTGTGCAGGTTGTCACGGCGTTTCATTTAAAATTAAAAGGAGGAAAAATTATGAAACAGACATCATCACAACCAAGACTTGATGGCAAAATCCCAGGTAGAATCAAATACACCTTTGCTTTAGGTGCCCTCGGCAAAGATATGATTTATGGTATGATTGCCACATTTTCAATGATTTATTTCACAGACATCATCAAGGTTAATCCGGTATTTATCGGCGTAATGTTCTTTGTTGCAAAGTTATGGGATGCCTTTAATGATTTGTTTATGGGTATGATTGTTGATAACACACGCAGCAGATGGGGTAAATTTATTCCATGGCTTGTAATAGGTACGCTGGTTAATTCAATTGTATTTGTTGTTTTATTCACAGACTTCCACCTCGATGGCGTTGGACTTTGCGTATTTGCAACAGCAGCTTACATACTCTGGGGTATGACTTACACAATTATGGATATTCCTTATTGGTCAATTATTCCTAACCTCACTTCAAATCCTGAGGAGAGAGAAAAAGTTTCGGTACTTCCGAGAATCTTTGCAAGTATCGGTCAGTCACTTGTTATTGCAGGCTTTGGTGTTCAGATTATTGAGGCTCTCAGCGGCGGCACAACAAATCAGGCAGGTTATCACAGATTTGCAATCATAATTGCAATTGTATTTATTCTTACAATCGGTATTACAGTAATCAATCTTCCGAAAAAGAGAGATGATTCTGTTCCGGAAAAGAAAGTTAAGTTTAAAGATATTTTCTCAATCATCGGCAAAAACGATCAGCTCCGTTGGGCTGTAACCCTCATCTTCCTTTACAATATCGGTATCCAGTGCATTATGGGTGTTGCAACATATTATTTCAAATATGTTTGCGGTGATGCCGGAATGATGTCATCATTTATGATCAGTGCATCAATCGCAGAGGTTGTAGGTCTTATCGTATTCCCTAAGGTTGCAAAATTTCTTTCAAGAAAAACTTCGTTCCTTCTTGCATGTCTTTTACCGGCATTTGGTCTTGTAATGCTTTTGCTCGTAGGTATTTTCGCTCCGCACAATGTAGTGCTCACTTCAATCTCAGGTGTTATTGTAAAACTTGGTACAGGTCTTGAGCTTGGTTGTGCAACAGTATTCCTTGCAGATGTTGTTGATTACGGCGAATTTAAGCTTGGTACAAGAAATGAAGGCGTTGTATTCTCACTCCAGACGCTTATCGTAAAATTCACAGCAGCTCTTACAGCACTCGGTATTGGCGCGGCACTTGGAAGCACACAGTATATTCCGGGACAGGAACAGTCATTCGCAACAGTAGCATCAATCAGTACACTTATGTGCATTGTTCCTGCAGTTTGTATGCTTATTGCTTATGTTGTTTACAGAAAGAAATATAAACTCAATGACGGTATGATGAAGAAGGTTATAAACACAATCGGTGCAAGAAGAGAAGGTAAGATTGATATGACACAACAGCTTGATGAAAGCGGTAACACAGAGCCTTCTATGTTTCTTCCTACAGTTACGGGAAAGGCAGGTAAATAAAATGATTGATACTAAAACAGCAATTGAAAAAATTACAAACGGCGAATTTGATAATCTTTTCACTGATATATATATAGATTCATCAATGATTGATTATCAGAAAAAAAGATATGTTCATGCAATTGAACAGTATGAAACAATTTTTTGTCCTGATAAAGTAGCAATATTCAGTGCTCCCGGCAGAAGTGAGGTTTGCGGTAATCATACAGATCACCAGCATGGAATGGTGCTTGCAACATCCATTAATCTTGATACTATTGCTGTGTCAGCCAAGAATAACAATGATGTTGTAAGATTTGTTTCTGACGGTTATGATATGATTACTCTCAATATAAATGACCTCGAAGTAAATAATGATGAGGCAGGCACAACGGTCAGCCTCATCAGAGGTGTTCTTCGTGGACTTAAGGATCATGGATACAAAATTGGTGGATTCAATGCTTATGCAACAAGTGATGTACTTGTTGGTGCAGGACTTTCATCGTCAGCAGCTTTTGAAGTAGTTGTCGGAACTATTATTTCAGGTTTATATAATGATATGAAAATAAATTCAGTTGAGATTGCTCAGATTTCTCAGTATGCTGAAAATGTATTTTTCAAAAAGCCGTGCGGACTTATGGATCAAATGGCTTGTTCAGTCGGAGGAATGGTTAACATTGACTTTAAAGATCCGACAAAGCCAATTGTTAAGAAAGTACCTACCGAATTTGAAAAATACGATTACAGTCTTTGTATTGTTGACACAAAGGGCGATCATGTTGATCTTACAGATGATTATGCTATGATTCCCTCGGAAATGAAAAAGGTTGCAAATTTTCTCGGAGAAGATTATCTGAGAGATTGTGATTCAAACGAATTTTATATTCGCCTTGACGAAATTCGTGAGGCTGTTGGCGACAGACCGGTACTTCGTGCAATTCATTTCTTTAATGAGGAGCATAATGTTAAAAATGCCGTTTCGTCACTTGAAAACGGTAAATTTGACGAATTTCTCAGTGCAATCAGAAAATCCGGTAATTCATCGTTTAAGTATCTTCAGAATGTATATACAACAAGAGATATTCAACATCAGAACATCTCGGTAGCCCTTGCACTCAGCGAAAGCCTTCTTCGCAATTACGGCGTGTGCCGTGTTCACGGCGGTGGATTTGCAGGTACAATTCAGGCGTTTGTCAAAAATGATTTTGTAAGTAATTACGAAGAATTTATAAATAAAATTTTCGGAGAAAACTCCTGCCATGTTCTCAAAGTGAGAAAATACGGCGGAATAAAAGTAATGTAATTGTGTAGGTTTTGTTTTTATTAAGGAGGACAAAATGAAAATTCTTGTTTTAGGCGGTGCCGGATATATCGGTTCGCATACAGTTTACAGACTTATTGAAAGCGGTAATGAGGTTGTTGTATTCGATAACCTTGAAACAGGTCATATCGAGGCGGTTCATCCCAAAGCAAAATTTTATAAAGGTGATCTCAGAAACAGAAGTGAAATTGACAGCGTTTTTGATAAAGAAAAAGGTATTGACGCTGTAATTCATTTTGCAGCCAATTCACTTGTCGGTGAAAGTATGACCAACCCTCTCAAATATTATGATAATAACCTCAACGGCACAAAGGTTTTGCTTCAGTCAATGGTTGCTCACGGAATTGATAAGATTGTATTTTCATCAACAGCGGCAACATACGGTGAGCCTGAGAGAACTCCTATTCTTGAAACCGATCCGACAAATCCGACAAACTGCTACGGAGAAACAAAAAAATCCATGGAGAGAATGTTCTATTGGGTTGAAAAAGCACACGGTTTAAGATATGTTTCTCTCAGATATTTCAATGCATGCGGAGCACATATCAGCGGAAAAATCGGTGAGGCACATAATCCTGAAACCCACCTTATTCCGATTATTCTTCAAGCGGCACAGGGTACCCGTGACCACATAAGTATTTTTGGTACTGATTATCCCACATCTGACGGAACTTGTATTCGTGATTATATCCATGTCACTGACCTTGCACAGGCTCATATTCTTGCAGTTGAATATCTTATGAACGGCGGTAAAAGTGATATATTCAATCTTGGCAACGGTGTAGGTTTTTCTGTTCGTGAGGTAATTGAAAAAGCAAAAGAGGTTACACAGAAAGATATTAAGGTTGTTGAAGAAAGCAGAAGAAGCGGTGATCCTGCTGTATTGATTGCATCAAGCGATAAGGCGAAAACTGTACTTGGCTGGAAACCTGAGTATGATGATCTGGGAACAATTATTAAAACAGCGTGGAAATGGCATTCAACACATCCCAACGGCTATAGTAAGTGAGGCGGTATTTATGAAGAACAGCGTTTACGGCTTAATATTAAGACTTGTTTCATACGGAATCAATACAGGGCTTATTGAAAAAGAGGATATAATCTACACGCAAAATAGGCTTTTGTCGTTGTTCCATATGGATGAACCAGATGACAGTTGTACTTGTCTTACAGCAGATAACGAGGATACTCTTGAAGAAATTTTGTCGGGACTTCTTGATTATGCATACGAAAAAGGAATCATTCCCGAAAATACAGTAACATATCGCGACTTATTTGATGTGAAACTTATGGCTTCACTTGTTAAGCGACCGTCAGAAGTAATAAGAGAATTTTGGCAGAATTATAGCTTTTCTCCTAAACTTGCAACCGATAGCTACTATAAATTCAGCTGCGATACCGATTATATAAGAAGATATCGTATTAAAAAAGACTTAAAGTGGAAAACATCAACCGAATACGGTGATATTGATATCACTGTAAATCTTTCAAAGCCAGAAAAGGATCCGAAAGCTATTGCAGCGGCAAAACTTCAAAAACAGTCGGGCTATCCGAAATGTTTGCTTTGTAAGGAAAATGAAGGATATGCCGGAAGAGTAAATCATCCTGCAAGAGATAATCACAGAATTATTCCGCTCACCATTGACGGAGATAACTGGTTTATGCAATATTCTCCGTATGTTTATTACAATGAACATTGTATTGTATTTAACGGTGAGCATACACCAATGGTAATCAATGATTCCACATTCAGAAAACTGTTTGATTTTATTTCACAGTTTCCGCATTATATAATCGGTTCGAATGCTGATTTACCGATTGTAGGCGGTTCAATACTTACACATGAACATTTTCAGGGTGGCAGATACAGCTTTGCACTTAATAGGGCAGAGGTTGAAAGAAAGTTTATTGTTAACGGCTTTGATGATGTGGAGTGCGGAATTGTAAAGTGGCCTATGTCAGTTGTAAGATTGACAGGTAAAAACAAGGACAGCATTATTTCATTATCTTCTCATATTCTAAAGAGTTGGAGAGCGTACACGGACGCAGATGTTGGCATTTTTGCCGAAACAGACGGTGAAATTCACAACACTATCACTCCGATTGCTTTTACAAAGGATGGAAAATTTGTTATTGACCTTGTTCTCAGAAATAATATTACAAGTGAAGAGCATCCTCTGGGAGTATTTCATCCTCATGCGAATTTGCATCATATTAAAAAAGAAAATATCGGTCTTATTGAAGTTATGGGACTTGCAGTATTGCCCTCACGGCTTAAAGATGAAATGGCTATTTTAAAGGATGCTATTCTTAATCACAAGGATGTAAGTGAAATTCCGAAAATCAGCAAACATTCCGAATGGGTAAATGAATTTGTTTCTCAGTATGATGAAATCAATGAAAATAATATTGATTCAATAATTCAAAATGAGATAGGAAAGGTGTTTCTTAATGTTCTTTTGGATGCAGGTGTATTCAAAAGAACTCCTGAAGGACAAAAGGCTTTTGATAAATTTATAAAGACGCTGTAGTAAAGGAAGTGCTAAAATGTCAAAGGTAAGGGTAGTGAATTTTGAACCTACATCCAAAGGTGAAAACACTCATCTTTATATAATAGAAAATAACAGCGGAGCAAGCGTGACATTATGTGATTTAGGCGCAAGTGTCGTTTCGATAAAAGTTCCCGACAAAAACGGTAGTATTAGAGACGTAGTTCTCGGCTATGAGCACATTGACGGTTATGAATTTGACGGAACATACTTCGGCGCTACTGTCGGAAGATGTTGCGGAAGAATTGCTTACGGCAAGTTTACTCTTAACGGAGAAGATTATCAGCTCCCTGTAAACAATGGGAGTAACCATCTACACGGCGGATTTAACAGCTTTAGCCGCAAAGTGTGGCTTGCGGTAGTTGATGATAAAGTCCCAAATACAGTTCTATTTATGCTTGATAGTCCCGACGGTGATGAGGGCTATCCCGGAAATATGAAGGTCTTTGTACGCTACACCTTTGATGATGAAAATGTACTTACGATAAAATGGTCGGCAGCTTCCGACAAAGACACAATATGTAATCTGACCAATCATTCATATTTCAATCTTAACGGACATAAAAGCGGTAAAGTTACAGAAAATCACAAGCTGAAAATAAATGCAAATTTCTTCATACCGATAAATTCAAACCTCAATCCCACAGGAGGGATAACTCCCGTTAAGAATACATCGTTTGATTTTACCGAACCCAAGTTAATTGGAAATGGTATTGACAGAAAAAACGAGCAGATTGGTTTTGCAAACGGTATTGATCATATGTTTGTGCTGAATCATTCTGATGAAGAATTTGTGCTTGCGGCTGAAGCTGAGGGTATTGATAGCGGAATCACATTAAAATGCTATACTTCTCAAAAAGGTGTTCATGTATATACAGCAAATTATGTCGATGTTTTGTCCAATATGGGAAAGGATTCAGCAACATACGGAGAAAATTCAGCATTTTGTCTTGAAACCCAAGGCTTCCCTGATGCTGTAAATCACAAGACTTTTCCTACGACAATATTAAAAGCAAACGAAAACTATACACAAACTACAAAATATTCATTTGGTATAAACAAATAAAATAAGCTAATTTCTAACTCCTTTTAAAGATAAAATCTCTCTAAAATCAAGGACCGCCTATTTTCTTGGGTGGCCCTTGATTTTTTTAATCTATGAGGATGTTTCATGTTTTACAGTATTACACCGTCTTAAAAATATTCTGTTTTAGCGGTTATGTGCAATTCTGCCTGAAAATCACCCTGTTCTGTTTGCACCGTAAAACCGGAACAGCCCTCTTGCACGGCTGTTTTTACAAACTAAATTTTTCATTGTCCTTGTATTTCTTAGCACTGTTTTTGCTTTTATATTAAAATACGCTTAGGATAGATTCCTTTACCCTACGCATCAAATTCAAAATTTTCATTACCCCAACTTTTAAAAAAATAATCACTTTTCCCTAGCAAATGTACAGAGATAACGGCGGTAATAACTTGCTGACTTATAAAATTGATAGTAACTTCTTAAATGATCGACTGTTTAAGAGTGTATTGAAAAACATTTTAATATTTGTTAGAATTTAAGTGGTGGTGAGAATATGTTAAAGATTGCGGTAGTAGATGATGAAATTGTATTTGTTGAAAGTCTGATTAACAAAATAACAGCGGTATGTGAAAAGCTTAATTTGGAATTTAAAATTGACAAATACTCAAACGGATTTGATGTACTTGAAAATTACAGCAAGTATCATCTGATTTTTCTTGATATTGAAATGCCGTCAATTGACGGTATTGCTACAGCCAAGCGGATCAACGAATTGAAAAGTTCAGCTGAAATACCTTTTATTGTTTTTGTCACAAGTCACGATGAGCTTGTGTTTGATGCTTTAAAAAGTTTCCCTTATTCATTTATAAGAAAAAGTAAAATTGAATCTGATTTGTACGAATGTATTAACCGTATAAATAATTCTTTTGAAGAATTACATAAAACTATAGTATTGCATACCGAAAGAAAAGATATCCCGATTGTTATTGGTGATATTATTTATCTTGAAAAAATTAAAAATTATGTTGTGTATCATACTAAAAATCAAGAATATAGGGTCAGAAGTGATATGAATACAGAATTTAAAAATATCGCAGAATATGGCTTTATAAGACCGCATATTGGTTATGCTGTAAACAATAAGTATGTTGAATATATTTCTACGGATTGTGTTTTATTGCAAAATGATATTAACATTCCTCTCAATAAAAAATACAGAGATGATGTAAAGAAAAAATATTTCAAATGGTTGGGGGATATAAATGTTTAATTATGGTTTTGAGTTAGCGGTTAATTTTGCACAATCAGTTTATCTGATAGGGTTTTTCTTGGCATTCTTAGGCGGCAAATATTCTCGCAAACGCAATATAGCAATATGTTCATTGTTTATTGCTTTAAATTTTACTGTTCTTACATATTTTACATTTAACAATCCTTATGTTGTAATGATTGATATGTTGACAGTTGTTATATTACATGAAGTATATTGCTTAACTTGTTTAAAAGGAGAATTGGCAATTAAAATTATTCTTCCGCTTGTAGCTTCACTGATTAATACGATTATATCTTACGGAGTTTTATATCTTACATCTTTTGTTACGGGTTTATCATTGGAAGAATTGGGTTTACAGTCAAGCTTTTTCAGATATTTATGTGTTGTGCTTGTAAACCTGACAATATTGGTAACCTTACTGCTTATGTGGCGTACGAAAGCAAAAGTGTATAGTTTAAAAAAAGTTTCAAATATAATAGCTTTTATTGCAATTCCTGTTTTAGCAATAGCAATATTATACATCACTTTTTACATAATGATTCTTACGAATTATCAATCAAATTTAATCGTACTGCTTCTGATAATTTGTGCCGCTATGATTTTGGTTGCCGGAATGGTTTGGTTTATGATTGCAAGAATTAACAGGGATAACCGGATAAGTACAAAGTTATTATTGAGCGAGCAAAGAGCGGATTTGTACGAAAAAAACATTATAACTTCTAACAAGCAGATTGAGAATACTGCAAAGATAAGACATGATATGAAAAACAACATTGCTTGTATTGATAATCTAATTGTTGTGAGCAAATATGATGAAGCACATAAAATATGTCAGGAACTTACCGATAAATATTCTTCAATCGGTTCTGTAGTAAATACTGAAAATTACTTATTAAATGCCGTTTTGAATGTTGAAATTGAAAAAGCAAGGTGCAATGAAATATCGGTCAAATTAAACATTGCAAATGATTTGAAAATGTTTAGTAACGGTTCAGATATGATTTCGGTAATAGGAAATATTTTTGATAATGCTATTTCGTATTTGTCTGAAAATAAAATTGAGAATAAAGAAATTATTTTCAGTACAGAGCATAAAGGCGATTATTCTGTTATTAAATGCAAAAATAAAATTATTGATTCCGTATTGTCTAAAAATCCTTTGTTGCATACTGATAAGGCAGATAAGAAAAATCATGGCAAAGGAATTTCTATAGTAAAAAGTATTGCCCAGAAGTATGGGGGAGATGTAGTTATTTCGGAGAAGAATAATGAATTTATAGTTTCGGTAATTTTAGACAACCGAATTTTTACCTAAAAACCCACTATTTTTACCTGATTAAAATCAAATATTCTAAAAATGCTATCCTTTCTTTAAGGCGTTATGCCAAGAAAAAGGATAGCATTTTTTATGTCAGCTGATTGTGAAAGATCAAAAATTAAGGAGAGTTGAATTTTGAAAAAGGGTAGAAATTTGCGCAGCGTTAATACTGACGGAGGGGTGAATTTGCAATTCAAACTTCTGTCGGCAATCGGAATTATTATTATAGTTTCCGGACATTGTTATCATGGCGGAATGGAACTTGCTTATAACTGGTTTCCGCCGTATTCGTATAATTTGGCACTGTTTGTATTTATATCGGGATATTTTTACAAAACCGATTATGAAGCAAATGTCGGAAAATACATATGGAAACGAACAAAGCGGCTTCTTATTCCTGCGTATCTGTGGAATATATTTTACGGTGGTATGGTTGCATTTCTCGGTTTGTTTGGATTTACTATAGGTGCAAAGCCTGATTTATACAATCTTTTTGTTATGCCGTTTGTTGACGGTGAGGCTTTTCAATATAACCTCGGTTCATGGTTTGTGTATCCGCTGTTTTTGGTTTGCATAATAAATGTGCTGTTCAGAAAATTTTTGAAACTGATTCATCTTGACAATGAATTTATAGTTTTGATAGTGTATCTTGCAATCGGAATGATAGGAATTAACACTGCAATAGAAAATCCGACTGCAATTAACGGTATAGTGAAACTTCTTGTCAGAACAATGTTTTTCCTGCCGTGTTATGAATTCGGTCGCTTTTATAAAGCTGTGCTTGAAAAGAAAGACACTCTCAATAATGTTGCGTACTTTGCAATTATATTTGCTGTACAGCTGATACTTTTAACTTTTTGCAAAGATTTGGAGTACACTCCGTCATCATTTACTAAATTCAACAACGGTTTTATAATTCCGTATATCTCGTCAATCACGGCAATTGCATTTTGGCTGAGAGTTTCAAGATTGCTTGAACCTGCCATAGGAAACAGCAAGCTTGTAAGGCTTATAGCTGACAACACATACGGAATTATGGTAAATCAGCTTGTAGGTTTTATGTGCCTAAAATTTGTATTCTACGGATTAAGCCGCATTACTTCAGGCACATTGTTTGGTGACTTTAGTGTTGCATCATTTAAATCAAGTATATGGTACTACTATCTTCCAAACGGTTTGCAACAGTGGGCTTTTGTATATCTTATATTTGGTCTACTTGTACCAATATTAATTAGCATTATTTTAAATAAAATCTGTCATATTGCACAAAAAATGCATAATAAAATTTGTAACAAATAATATCTAAAAATCATTGTGCTTATATTCTTAATATGTTAAAATATCTTATAAGATAAATAAATGACTAGTGAATATAAAAGTAGATAAGTCCGATGGTTTAATTGTTCTTTTAACTGAAAATTGTATTAATAATATTTGGCATAACAAAGGACGATTTCTTTATGAAACACAAGTGACAAAAAGCCCTAGTACAAGTCTTTTTGATTATTATGCCGGTGCTATAACTTATAGTAAGGTTACTTATCCGAATGAAACATATTATCACTGGTCTTCTGAAAATACTGATTATGAACTCAGACTTGGCATATACAAAAGATAAATAATTAAATTGCGAGAGGTATTCCAATGAAGAAAACAACTGCAATGATGGCATTACTTTTAACAATTTATGCTGCTGTATTTTTTTATGGCTGTACGAATAAATCTTCATACTCAAATTCCGATGATGCATATATAAATTATGCAACAGATATGCAGCTAATGTACCATATCGGCGGAAATGCACCTATGACAAAATCAGATAAAGGTTATTATTATATCGGTGAGGACGGAATCGTGATTTTTATTGATAAAGAAACAAAAAAGGCTACTCCTCTTTGTTCAAAACCAAATTGTACTCACGATGACCCTGAAGCTTGCGATGCCTATTTAAACTTAACGCAGAAGCCCGATACGCTTGTTGGTGCCCATGATTCTGCAATACAATATAATGACGGATATTTGTATGCTTTATGCGGAGAGTATGACAAGAGCTATATAAATTACAATACATATCTTATGCGTATGAAGCCTGATGGAAGCCAAAGGGAAAATCTTACGGGAAGCTTTAATTTTTATGCTTTTGAATGGTTCATACACAGGGGATATTTTTATTGCTCTACTGATTCATCAGTAATTAGAATACCTCTTGATTCACCTAAATCAGAACCGCAGATTCTATACAAAACGGATTACTATATTAAGTCCAGCTTGAGAGCTGTTTCTCAAATATGTGCGTATAAGAATTATTTTTACTTTACTGCCGACGAGAGAAATGAAAAAGAGGAAGGACCCGGTTTAAGTATCAAATGTATCAATTTAGATACATTAGAGATTAATGACATTCCTAAAGCTAAAGGTTATCAAGTGTTTTATAATTTCTTTTTAGACAACACAATGATTGCGTCCTATTACGATAAAAATTCGGATGAAAATGTTTATCTTAAATGCGATTTGGATGGAAATGTAAAGGAAAGCTTTTTCACAATAGCTCATAAAGATAATTTGCGATATTCAACCGATGGAAAATACATATATGGTGATAATTGTGTGCAGGTCACCAGAAAAGATGCAGAAAAACAGATTATTACGGTTTACGATTTAAATATGAATGAGATAGATTCGTATGTTCCGCCTGAATTTGAAAATATAGTATGCAATTATATTAATCCACAGGATAATGAATATTTTATTTTTGAATCTGTAGATGATAACGGAGAACGAATTTTAGCTATGGCGGATAAAAGTCAACTTGGCTCAATCGGCGGAGAAACTATAAAATTCACCAAGCTTTGCAAGCTGAAATGGGCTGAAAAGAAGGACAGCAATTATTATGTAGAGGGACAGGCGAGAGTTGAATGAGAATTGCAGGTAGCGAATATTTAAAGCTGTTTTCAAACAAAATATTTCTTATTTGCATCATTGCCTTTTTCTGCGCCGATTCTCTGTTTTTCGTAATGCTTCAATCCTCTGATTATGAAAATTCGGCAATTTCAAGTGATGTTGGGGCATATGAACAGCTTATTCGGGAATGTAACGACGCAGAGGATAAAAATGCGTTCTTTGAAAGCAAGAACACGGAGATACAGATTGCACAAATTCTTTTGCACAACGGAAATGCAGATGAATACAAGGAAAAATATCCAAAGCTGTATGACAATGCGGCAGGCTTGGACTTGAACGATGATGAGCTGTTCAACCGCTCGGTTATGCTAAGCAACATACAGGCTCAGCTCTCTCACATAGACAGCTATGAAGAGTTTATTTTCAATATGAAGTCGAGAGCCGAGCAACAGAGCAGCTTTTCCATTTTTGCAGAGCCGGACAGCTTTTCGTTCAGAAATATTGAAAAAACTCCCGTGGATTTTGCCGAGGTTAAAGGTGTTAAGCCCATTCTCGGCAACAACAAGGCGGTTGAAGCCGCAACCTCATATGAGGTTTCAAGCTATATTTTGCTGATTATCGTATTACTTGTCAATATTTTGATGTTCTCCGTTGAAAGAGAAAAGGGACTTTATATTCTTGTGCGGTCAACGGCAAAGGGCAGACTGTCAACAATAGCCTGCAAGCTCTTGGTTGTTTTGAGCGTTACGGCGGTTGTTAGTCTGCTGTTCTATGCGAGCAACATTATGACGGCAGGCACAGTCTACGGCTTTGGAGATTTGAGCCGCCCCGTGCAGTCGAGCGAGCTGTTTTTAAACTGCGCATTAAATGTTACAATGCTTGAATACCTGATTTTGTGGGTACTCGGCAAAACGCTTTTGCTCTGCTCTCTGTCAATGCTCACGGCATTTTTATTCGTGGTTATCAAGTCCTCCGCAAAGACCTATTTAATCTTGGCGGCGGCACTGATTTTTGAATTTTCCTGCTTCATTTTCATTGACGGTAGCTCTGTGTTGGCTTCGCTAAAATTTATAAATATTTTCTACCTTATCAGCGGCAACAATATTTTTGGCTGTTATCAGAATGTCAATATTTTTTCACAGCCGATTAACATAATCACCGTTTTCATCGGCTTAGCTGTGGCTCTCTCCGTTGTCGGAATTTTGGGAGCGGCATTGGCATTTTCAAGGCTGTCACAGCATAACGGCAAGCTCGTTTTGCTCGACAGGCTTATGTCACGGCTCGGACGGTTTAAGAAAATCAACGGAAGTGTGAGAATATACAGCGGCGAGGCTTACAAGCACTACAAAACCTCCTTCGCCCTCGTCGCAGTAATTATCCTCGTGGCTCTCGGCTTTGTCAGCTACAATGATGATTTGAGTATTATATTCAGAAGTCCTCAGGAAAGCGCCTATGACACCTATATGCAAACACTTGAGGGTGAGCTTGACGAGGAAAAGTATGATTTTATCGAGAGTGAAAGGGCTTATTTTGACGAGCTTACAAGAGAAGCCGAGGAGCTTTCAGCCGACAACACGATTTCGGTTGAGGAAAAAACGAACAGGCTCAATACCATTGATGGTATTTTAAGCATAAGAGGAATGGCATTTGAGGACATTTGCGCTCAGCTTGAATATGTTAATGAAAAGGCTGAGCTGACGGGCGAAAAGCCTGCACTTGTCAATGAAGTGGTGAACAAGCGGCTGACTATGGACACCTTTAGGGAGTGGGAGTATTTTGCTCTGCTCTTAGCCGTGGTTATCTTCTGTACCTCCAACATTTTGGCGATTGAATACAAGACCTCTATGGTTAACTTGATTTCGGCAAATAAGCACGGCAAAGCGAGGCTGTTGATTATAAAGCTCTTAACCGTCCTGATTACCACGGTGATTTCCTATATCTTAATCTATCTGCCGTATATGCTCAACTTTATCAAGACCTTCGGCACGGCATCATTTGATTTACCGCTTGCATATTCAAGAGATTTTTCGGCTCTGACAAGCGGCATAACCGTGGTCGGATATATTCTTGCTCTCGGCTTTGTTCATCTGCTTGCGGCAGTCGGCGCAACGGCTTTGGTCTATCTGCTCTCCTACATATTTAAAAATCAGTTTGTGACAATGATAATTTCAAGCGGCTTGCTCCTTATACCCTGCGTGGTGTTCATTGATAACAGCAAAATCCGTATGGTATCGGCATTTTCAAATAATGCTCAGACAGCCGTTATCGGCATAATCACCGCCGTTTGTCTGCTGATAATCGCAGTATCGGCTCTGATTATCTTTGTCCCCAAGCGCAAAAGTACGAAATTTATAATTTAAGTTTCAAGGCAAAAGAGGTTGTAAATATGGAATTAGCTTTAAATTGTATCAGCAAAACCTATAAAAAGGGCTCGGTAAAGGCGCTTGATAATTTCAGCGTTACCTTAACTCCGGGAGTATACGGCTTGCTCGGACCGAACGGAGCAGGCAAGTCCACGCTGATGAACATTATCACCGACAACCTCAATGCCGACGGCGGAGAGGTGGTTTACGGCGGTGAAAATATCAAAAAGCTCGGCAAGGATTACCGAGCCGTACTCGGCTATATGCCCCAACAGCAGGGCTTGTATGATGATTTCACCCTCAACCGCTTTTTGTGGTATATGGCGGCTTTAAAGGGCTTAAAAAAGAAAGAAGCCAAGGAAAAGATCACTCAGCTTCTTGAAACGGTTAATCTGACAGATGCCGCACATAAAAAGTTAGGCTCGTTTTCGGGCGGTATGAAGCAGAGAGCCTTGATTGCTCAAGCGCTTCTGAACAATCCCGAAATCCTGATTTTGGACGAACCCACGGCAGGACTTGACCCGAAGGAGAGAATACGCATACGCAACTTCATCAGCGAGATTGCCGAGGATAAAATTGTCCTAATCTCCACCCATGTTGTGTCGGATATTGAGTTTATCGCAAAGGAGATTATTTTGCTTAAAAAAGGTCAGCTCATCTCCCACGATTCCCCGAATAAGTTGACAAAGGAGCTTGAAAATAAAGTCTTTGAGGTCGAAATTCAAAGGGAAGATTTAAAATATTTTCAAGACAATTACCGTGTTTCAAATCTCTGTCACAACGACAACAGCATAATAGTCCGCATCGTGACCGATAACCCGCCGACAGACTGCCAATACACAACCGCAAAACCAACTCTTGAAGATTTGTACCTCTATATTTTTGAACAAGGAATGTGATATTAAAATTATTGCCGACAAGTAATGGCGTTCTATGCTAATACTTGTCGGTATTTTTATGCACTTTTTACATAAAATCGGAATGGCATAACGGAATATAAATATAAAAATCCTCATATGCCGATAGTGTGGATAGGCTTTGCATAATATTTATGTTGCTATGCAAAGGCTTTACAACACAGCTTGTTTCAATATGGTTTGTTTTCGGCTCGGTTTGTGCCGCCATAACAACTATATTTACAAGCGACATAACAATCCAATCGACGGTGTTACTTGTTGTGTCACTTGTTTCGCTTATTGTGACACGACCGCTTGTGAAACGCTTTAAAAGGCGTAACAAAACAACGGGAACAAACGCAGACCGCCACATCGGTCAAGTCGGTTTTATGCTCACAGATTTAACCGATATTGACGAAACAGCACAGGCAAAGGTCGGTGCGGAAACATGGACTGTAAAGTCCGACAAAGCACCGCTTTTAAAAGGAACGAAAATTAAGGTTCTTGCAATCGAGGGCGTAAAGCTCATAGTAGAACCCGTATCAGAATGAGAGGTAAATAATGGCAGCACTTATTATTTTAGGAATTATCCTTTTAATCCTGCTTATAGTAATCGTAAGCAATGTCAAGGTAGTACCGCAGGCACACGCATATGTAATTGAAAGACTCGGAACATATCATGTAACATGGTCAACAGGCTTGCATGTAAAAATTCCGTTCATCGACAAAATTTCAAAGAAAGTTTCATTAAAAGAGCAAGTGATCGACTTCCCTCCACAGCATGGAGTGAATAAAACGATACCTTCTTTTAAATCTTAAAAAATAAGTGTATATCAGAAAATTGAAGATAATCAATAACAATTACTTATTTAATATTTTTAATATTTGAGCCATTGGGCTCTTTTTTTATGCTCAAAAACAGTAGGTATGACTATGAACGGAACAATTAAGAATATGCTATATGCAGTTTCAATAACAACAATAATGATTATTTGACTATACTCAAAGATAAGCTGCAATATTATCAGTCAGGTGATTATCCAAGTATTGATATTGTTTATACATGCGGTTGTTATTTTATTAATTTATTCCGGATTATCTTATACATCTCTTATTAGCTTTGCCTTTTCTTTTATTTTGATCTTTCTTGTAGTTATTCTTCCTGTGAAAAGCCTTGATAAAGATGATATAATATATAATTTTTCCGGCGGTCAAAAACAAAGAACAGCCATAGCAAGAACTCTTGTAAATGATCCCAAGATTATACTTGCCGATGAACCCACCGGCACTTTAGATAGCAAAAATGCTTCATTAATTATGTATGTTTTTAAAGAATTTAATAATTCCGGCAAAACGATAATTTGGGTAACCCACGATAATGATGTTGCAACAGTGTGCAAGAATAGTCTGTGAAAACTTACTCTCGGAATGCGTCAAAGACTGGGAATTGCTCAGGCAATTATGGAAAATCCCGATATTCTCATATTGGATGAGCCTATGAATGGGTTTTACAATGACGGAGTAAACGATATTAGAAAGCTGTTTCTTATCGCAGGATTTAAGAAGCTACCATAGGAGGAGTTGTGTTATGCCAAGAAAATATCTAAGTATTGAATATATCTGAATGCTAAAAAATAACTATCATATGGATTGCCATAGTATTACTCCGATATTGATTCTAAACGGCATTTTTATATATACTCTTTTACATTTTAACAGTATGTGATATAATTATCAAAAACTACACTTTGCTGAATAAAATCGGAGGTGTTTTATTTGCTGGAATCAAAGCACATTACTATAATATCAAGCGGAAGAAAAATTGTACTCAATATCGGCACAATTCTTTATGTTCTTATGACAAACAAGATAGTTGAAATACATGTTTCCGGAGGTAAGATTTATCCCACAAGAATGACACTTTCCGAGCTTGAAAAAGAACTCGGAGACGGATTCATAAAAGTTCACAGGGGTTGCATAGTATCTGCTATGGCAATACACAATATATCAGACAATATTAACCTCAACAATGGAGAATCTCTGATATATACAATACGAAAGAAAAATCAGATTATTGAGCAGTTCTATTCAAAGCAAAAGAGCATTATCAGTAATTTCAGAAAAGAGGGGATTCCTACAACAGATGAGGATTACCGTAAGTATTACAGTAGTTTTGAGAATTTGCCCTTCGCATTTACTGATATTGAAATGGTTTTTAATGATGAAAGCCGCGCAGTTGACTGGATTTTCAGATACGGAAATTCTGCACTTGCAAAGCTTGAAAAAATGTCTTTGGAGCAACTTTTAGGAAGTTCCTTTGGCAGTCTGTTTAGCAATATGGACTCAAAATGGCTTCGCAGTTACGAGCGAGCAACGCTTTACGGTGAAATATTGGAAATAATTGATTACAGTCCTGAAATAGACACATATTTAAAAGTAATATGCTTTCCGACTTTTAAAGGTCACTGCGGATGCATTTTATTTGATATCGGCGAAATAAAATTTACCAAAAACAGCAGTGACGCAGAAAAAGCACTGATGCTTTATTTTGGACAACTGCCTTATAAAAACGACTTAAAGTTATAAACAATATATTTAACACTTATTTAACATTTAAAAATAAGCCAAGCCGCATACCAACACATTTTTATGCATGTTTTACGCATGTAAACAAAAATGTCAAGGTATGCGGCTTGTTTTATGTTGTTTTAAGCCGTTTTAATGTCGTTTAGGGAATTACCTGTTGAATTTATTACAAAAAAGGCTTTACAATTTACTCAACATAAAAATTTGTCTCACAGAAATAATAAGTATTGCTACACTTAAATGCTTTTATTCTGATTTTTTAACGACAGAAAGGAGTCCTTTTTTACCGTTTTTCTATCAGCTTTACTATTGGTATAGGGTTGATGACTTACGGAGTAAAATTTGTTACGATTGTGTTTGAATACAAAATTATACTTATTTTAAAGGAGATGTAAAAACATGAAAAAACGATTAATTTCATTGATATTATCAATTACAATAGTCGGTTCTGTGTTTGCTTCATCATTTACAGTTACTGCAGTCGGCGGATGGCTAGATACAGCGAAGACTTTTGGAATGAATAAAGTACTTGATCTTGGTTATCGCACCATTGCAAAAGCAACCAATATGGCTTTAAATGCAACGGGAGACGAGGATGTGCAAAAGGTTGCGTCAATAATCAACACGGTTCTTATGGGTAGCACCGGAAAAAAACTTGCGGAAATAACATCTTTGTGCAATGAGATTCTCAATGAGGTGCAAAGTATGCATGAAGACATGGAAGAGAGCTTTTCCGTTGTTGAAAAAATGCTTGGAGAGCAAGCAGCAAACACAGCCAGAAACAAGCAGGATGAAAAATGGAATTCTGATGTTATGAATGTGATTAACGAATATGAATCTGAGCCTGCACTGCAAGAATATTCGGAATATATGAAAGCTGCTGTTGATTATTCTAACGATAAAACTAATACCGAATATAAAGAAAAATATGAGCAAGAAAAGAAAAAAATGATAGATTCATTTAGACTCATGTATCCCGGAGACATCTGTATGGATATTGCAGGTGATACCGATAAGCTTCAGGATTTGCTCTTTACAAGCACTAAAATTAACGATTCATTCATAAATATGATAAACAAGCTTAGTGCTAATTTTGTAAAAGGTCAAAATTCTTCGAATATTACCCTTGCAGAAACAGCTGCAATTGCGGCAAATGAGTATTTTCCGTTCAGTCATCAGCAATATCAATATGTACATACCGTAGTAGGTGAACAGCTAATGGAGCTTACTATGTGTATGCTTACAGCGTCTGAGTTTTTTGACCTTCAAGGCGAATATATTTTGAACAAATACGGTGCAGATTCCTCATATTATGTTGGCTATACGAATGTCATAAATCAATATTACAATATGATCACAGGCAACAAAAACAGCGTTGAAAACAGAATTAATGAAATGCTGGATGCGAAAATGGTCATTGATAAATACACTTCAAAATCCCTTAAGGATTATATGTGCACGGAGGACGCAGTTTCCGTTAATATGAAAATTGAAGGCTTTGAATCGGCACACCAATTTTGGATAGATACAGGTACTAGCGGTTCGCAATATAAATCAGTTGATAAAAAATACATTGATGAAAATGTAAAATTTAATCGTGTAATGGTTAATGACACGATTTATTATATAATTGATAAAGACCAATTCAGTGACAAGATGACATTATCGGCATCCGCATTGGAATATAAGTATGATATTCCCCGTACCGGTGATCTCCATCTGCCGTCAACAGATTATTTAAATCTAATAAAAAATATATCTGACGGATCTAATAATTTTAAAGTATCGGATAAACAGACAGATGTGTATGACGATTTAATAGCAACCAACAGCTTTGCCTTGGCAGGTAATGTTCCTGAGAAGTATCTTAAGGGATATTTACCTGATGATGCAACGGGAGATTTAATGTTAATTACAAGTGAGTATACTTGCGATTGTGAGGTAAGTCCTTTTCATACAAAATACGCTACATATCAGGTGATTGATGCAAAATCCTCACACTCCACAGGTACTCTCAAAACGAAAGAAACAACTGCCCAGCAGATTCAGCCACCTGGGGGAGATAACCAAAGATTTTCTGTTATTTTGACTCAGCAATCTGACACATATCAGCAAAATGTTAGTTTAGAAGCAAATGGTTCCGGAATTAAATCGGTACAATTAGTAACTACAGATGACGCTGATAACAAAATAACAATAAACCCAAATGAAACCAAAAAAGTTGAATCTGGAAAAAATCTTGCTATCAATATAAAATTAGATGATCCATTTACGGTTTCATCAATTAAATGTGTAAGAGATAATGATTTATTCAGTTCATCCGGGACATCAGAGTCATACATTATTGGAAGTGCAGATGAATTTAGTACATTAAATCCAAATGAGGATGGTTCTTATACTATTAATTACTCCGCACCGTATTCCGATGCAAAAATAATTATTGAAACGGAAGAAAAACACTGTATTTACGATGAAAACGGATTCTGCATAAATTGTGGTGGCTATCAGCATGCAACACTAAATGATAACGGAGTTTATGAAATCAGCAATGCAGGTCAGCTTTACTGGTTTGCTTCACTTGTAAACGGCGACAGCACTTATGCTGATTTCGACAGCCAGAATACTTCAGCAAATGCAGTGCTTGTTAAAGATATTGTTGTAAATGACGGAAATATAAACAAGCTTACAGATGCGCAATTAGATTCCTTGAGAAAATGGAATCCGATAGGTAATTATGACAATTCTTTCACAGGTAAGTTTGACGGTGGGCATCACACAATAAGCGGTATTTATATTAATAACCCGAATGCCGATAATATTGGATTATTCGGCTATACCCGAGGCGGAGCAGACATATATAATGTAGGAATTCTCAATAGCTATATATACGGCAAAAACTGCGTAGGCGGTATTTTAGGCAGAAACAACAATACCGGTGTTACCGTACAGAAATGCTTCAGCGAAGCTACAGTAATAGGTGATGAAAATGTCGGAGGTATCGTAGGCTCTACCTACGGCGGAAAAATTTTGAATTGCTATAATGCCGGCTCTGTAAAAGGCTCAAAGTATGTTGCTTCAATCAGAGGCAGAAACACATATGGTGGAACAGACAGCGGCGCAATAAACAACTGCTTTAATGTTGGTGAAGTTAGCGGAACTGAATCAAGCAATGTAGGCGGAATCAGAGGCGATGGCAACGGCACAATAAGCAACTGCTATTGTATCAGCAATCAGCTTACAGATACGGCGGCAACAACAAAAACATCTGATCAGTTTGCAAGCGGCGAGGTAGCTTATCTTCTGAATAAGTCGGTAACAGACGGAAGTCAGATTTGGTATCAGAACATTGATAACGGTGGAATAATTGATGTTTATCCGAAGTTTAACGGTGGAACGGTTTATTATCTTGAATATAAGAATACCTATTCAAATACTTATTCCGAAGCACCAAAAGAGCCTGACAAATTTGACAAGGACGATGACGGAAATTTATTAATTAAGTCATATGATGATCTTATATACCTTTCATACCTTGTAAGAAACGAATATGATGTGTATGGTTCACAAAATTACATTCTTACAAACAATATTAAAGTAGAATATAATTGTTTATGGACTGATGGAATTGGCTCTATTGCCGAAAATAAACCGTTCAACGGTACTTTTGACGGCAGAGGATATTGCATTATGGGCCTTAATGTTAAATCTCAGGACAACGGTGGATTATTTGAGATAATAGGTGAGAACGGATGTGTAAAAAACTTATTTGTGCTTGATTGCGACTTTAGGGTTTCTTCAAATAAAGCAGGCGGAATAGCAACAATAAATAACGGTACAATAGACCACTGCGTAAGCGGCATAAATTCATTTTTGACAGGTACTGTAAATCTGCCTAACATAACCATAGATTCGTCTGAGTTGAATTCAATTATTAAAGGTGACGTCTGCGGAGGTATTGCAGGCGAAAACAATGGCACAATAATAGGCTGCAGAAACGCTTCGGTTTTGTACGGTACGCAGTGTGGCGGTATCGCAGCGGTTAACACAGGTAAAATTTACGGTTGTGCCAATAACGGCAAAATCGGGGATTCCGACACCACTGTTTCCGGTGGCCTTGCGGCTAAAAACGGCGGAATAATTGAAAGCTCATACAATTCGGGTAAAGTAAATGCAAAGTCTGATAATGCAACGGGTTCTGTTGCAGGAATAAACGGCTGCGATGAATATAAGCCGTCGGTTTCAAATGTATTTTATCTGAACGAAAAGGGACTTAAAGCTGTAGGCTCAGATTCAACAATAACACCTGATGAATCAAATATTGGAATACCAAACAATGCTGATTTTAAGGACAGCAGTTTTGTAGATAAGCTAAACAGTGTAACCGATGACTCAGTCACTTGGTTGCAGAACAATCTTCTCAACAAAGGTTACCCGACAATAAAATGCAGTTTTCTCAACTTAAAAGTTAAGTCAGCCGGAAATAACATAACCGTAAAGGGAAATATGCACAGAGATTTGAATATAAAATACGATGTTTGCAAGGAAAGTGACAGCGTATATAAGTTTTTGTCATCTTCATGCGGTGATAACAAAATCTTAAAAGCATACTCACTAACACTTTCAGATAAAGACGGTAATTTTATTCCTGCAGAACTGTGGTGTCAGGGAAAATTAGAAATTTCTGTTCCGGTTGAAAGCAAAAATGTTCAGCTTGCAGGAATCGGTTCAGACGGTAATGTTATCTATTGCAAGCCTGACAGTATTGAAAATGGAAATGCAGTATTTACTGTTTCTGCACCCATGTCATTTGCTATTGTTGATCTTAATAAAATAAATAACAGCGACAGCAATATTGATAACAGCAATATATTAAATGACAACACTCCTATTCAAACGGGTTCAATGATGTTAAACACAGCAATTTTAATAGCTTTTTGTTCACTCGCATCTATTTTGATTATTAGAAGAAGGAATAAAATTGGATAAAGAAAAAAACAAATCAAAGAAAAAACCAGTGATTATAATAATCGGATTGATTATTCTTGCAGTTATGATTGTCGGCGGAGTTGTTGTATATAACAACTTCTTCGACAAACCACAGACAGATTCAAACGGTATTGTCGGAAAAATCTCAGATAATTGGAATATAGGCAACAAAAGTGAATCCTCGCCGACAAATGTAGGTATTCAGATTCCAGGCTACGGTACTGCCGAAATGAAGGAGGGGGATGAGAACCTTCATTTGAGCATTGGAAATCCCAAATCAAACGAATGCGGATTTTATGCTACCTTAAAGCTTGATGACGGAACTGTACTTTATGAATCAGAGCTGCTTAAACCCGGTTTTGGTTTGACAGAAGTACCTCTCTCTCAAACCCTTAAAAAAGGTAAATATACAGCAATGGTTTGTTATGACTGCGTTTCTCTTGATGAGAAACATACTCCATTAAATTCAGCCGAATCAGAATTTTTATTAATTGTTAAGTGATTGGCAATTATATTCAATCGGTTTGATTTATAAAATATTTCTAAGAAAGGGATGTCTATTATGAAAACAAAAAAGATTATTTCGGTTTTGTTGGCAGGTGCACTTGCAGCAACAGCTACGATATCCGTCTCGGCTGCTGAATTAACCGACAACAACCCTGACGGAAGCACAGAGGTTACTGCAAGGATAGAGGGAGGAGAACCTGGTGCGGTAAGCTACATCATTACAATTCCTGACTCTGTAACATTCGGAAATCTTACACAGCCTGAAAGTGAAGTTGACAGTTATAAATACTGCAATTTCCAGGTTGAAGCAACTAAAATTGATATTAAAACAACACAGACAGTTTCAGTCTTTGTAAAGGACGGTTCCGAGAAAGCAGACGGCGAGTTCTATCTTACACAGAAGGATGTTGAGAGTCCGTTTAGCTTGAATTATGATATGTATGAGCGTTCAGTTAATGATGAAAATATCAACAACTATACACCAATGAACAAAAGCGGTGACAGCAGTGAGTACGGTTATCATCTTTGCACATTTACTGCGGGAACTCAGGGACAGGCACAAGATGTTACGCTTGCACTTAATCAGAAAGCACTTTATGGTCAGGACCTTAATACTATCGCAGACGATTACAGTGGAAACTTAGTATTTCACAGTGCATTGCGCACTCTCTAATAAATTTTGCTGTAATAAGCAGATATTATGAAACACAAAAGGTTTAACGAGTGCTTGTTCTTAATCTTTGTTACGGTGTGTTCAATGCTTTTTATGACATCTTTGAATGCTTTTGCCGCTCATACCGACGGAAGCACAGAAGTTATTGCACACATCGAAAAAGCTTCGGATGAAACAACGCAGAGCGTCACAGACAGTACTGACAGTCCTGCCAAAGATGATGAAAACATTATTTCAACTGGAAAATCAGTGTCCTTTTATGTTATTATCTTTTCGCTATTGCTGATTGTTTCGGTGCTTGTCATATATTTTTGCAGAAAAAATGACAGGTGTAATAATATTCACGACTGTGAATATTAATTATGTGGCAGTTCAACTGAACTGCCACTCAGACTCAAAAAACTCGAAACCCGGTTATATCGGATTTCGAGTTTTTAAATTTTTTCCCTCATCACGGAAAAATTTGGAATAATCTAAAGTAAATATTGAAAAAGAGCATAGGAAGCTCCAAAATTGTAGTTGAAGAGACAAACAATGAAGGAGAGAAACCTGTGCTCTATTTTGATGATATCAAAGTCGAATTTGAAAGTCAAGAATTTAAAGGAACACATATGGAAATCAGCCTTAATAAAGATTAAAGCGTACTGTTTTTGGTGAGTGTAAGGTCAACGCAGTCCGTCCAGTGTCCTTATTGCGGCGGTAGCGATGGACAAAATGGTTTCAGGCGGCGAAAGAAAGTGAGATTCCCGCATTGGTACGGTTTGCAGTTCAAAAAGAAAGACGGCTCCCCGGCTTAGCTGCCCATGCCATCTACTCAATCAGCACCGGCAAGCTCGAAGGCTTCAACAACAAGATCAAGGTCGCAAAACGAATCGGCTACGGTTACCGTGACAATGACTTCTTCTTCACCTTGATTCGCTATCTTTCTATTCCGTCTATCCGTTCACCATCCCACAAAAAATCGTGATGAACATAAAAACACCGACAAGCAGTAACTAAACTTGTCAGTGTTTTTGTATTTTTAGTAATGAATTTTATATACTCATTCATTAAGGGTAACCTGACCGTTTTCAGAAACTGAGTATGCGGTATTCCAATTATGGGTTCCTTTTTGAATTTGTGATTTTTCCAAATACTTTACTTTGCGGTCTGTTGTTTCTATATACAAATTATGAAGTCCGCCTCGGAAAAATTCGCAGTCGGGAATAGGAATAGTATCAATAATATTGCCATTGGCGGACATTACAAAAACTTTGTAATTATCCGATGAAACCTTTTCGTTATCCCAGTTAGTAAGATAGAGGTAGTCGGTATCTCTTATTATAAGTTGTGAATTTTCGGGACTGTCTGCAATTTTAACGCTTGAATCGCTATCAATTGTATAGCAATATAAAGCGTTTGATTCAAGATAATAGATTTTTCCGTTTGCAACAGTGTAATCATCGGGCATGTCCATCAACTTTTTAGTTTTTAAAGTATTGATGTCGAGCTGATTAATATATCCTGCCCAATTTTCATAGTTCTTATCTTCCGAATACGAATTTGAAAAGTATAAATAATCACCTGAACCGATTAAGCTGTGAATGCCTGCCGCAAGTTCGTTGCCTTCAAAAATTTTTTTAACTTCAGTAGGCTTATCAATGTTTATAGCGAGCAGTTGTGCGCTTTTGTCTGTGTTTAACGACCAAAACGCATAACCTTTATGTACAGCAAAAACAGTAATACTGTTCAAATCAGATACACTGATTAATTTTGCAACTTCTTCTCTTGTACTTGCATCTTTGCTTATTTTGTAGAGTGAAACTGATTTTGCATCCTTACTGCTCTTTCCAAGCAAATAGATGCTGTCGTTGTAATATGAAAAACCTTTGTCGTAATAATATTTATCCTGAGGGAAAAATGCGTTACAATCGCTTTCTCCATCGTCAACATTAGTTATATGATCGCAGTCAGGTTTGTTACAAGCTATTACAGTAGTGTTAGCGGCGTTATCATGAAAGTAGAGTGTATTTAGATAGAACATATAATCTCCTGATTCATTTGAAGCGCTCATACCTGCTCGTGATAAATTAAACGGTTGATCATCTACGCCAATCTTAAATGAAGTATCGTTAAGTGTGGTATTTTCCCCTGAATTAGAATTATTGTTTGAAGAACTGCTATTGTTACTTGAAGCATTATTGCTTGAATTACTGTCAGTACTTTCCGAAGCAGAAGAACCTTGCGAGGGCGTATTAGCCGAGCTGCATGCAACAAATGATATGGATAATAAAAATATCAATATTGATAAAGTAAGTTTTTTCATAGATTACCTCCTTAGTAATGTAGTTTAAACTTTCTTTATTGCTTATACTTATTATACTTTAATATTTTGCTTATTGCAATACAATTTGCTAAAAAATACTAATGTTTTTAAAATATATATCACTGTTGGCGGTTTTTGCTTTTTGTAATTCATCTATTTATGTCATAAACATTATAATTATCGAAACTTGTGTATAATTTAACAAAACATAGCAATATGCACAAATTTTACCGCGAAAATTTGTAGTGTAGAATTAGGATATTTATTGCTAAAAAAGATAACATAAGATATAATATAGTTAAAATATAAACATTAACTATATATAAATGCAGTAAGTAAATGGTGTATTTGCGACAAAAATCATATCTGCAAATGTTATACATCATAAAAACAGAAAACAGTTACTTCTAAATTTAATGTGTTTTTTAAGTTAAGTAACCGTTATATACTCAAACTTCTTATAAGACGGAATTGTTTTAAACCAATGAGAATTTTACGCTATGGAAATTAAGAGAGTACTGATTAACAAAAAAATAATTATATCGTTTTTTGTATTACTTGCAGTTTGCATAGGTTTTTACATAAATGATCAATACAGAAATGCCGAATACAATGGTGTTCAACTCAGTGCGGTTTGTTCGGAAGAAAAAAATCTGATGTCCGAAATCCGTGACTTGCCTGCAGATCAAATTGAAGATAAGATTTCACGACAGTATGAGTATGTCAGTGTGATTGAGCAACTTTTATCTTTTAACGAAAGCAAAAAAGACGATTACGGTATGTATGTCGAGGTTTGGCAGGATCAGGAAAAAGAAATTCGCAATCAATATCCTGAAATTGCGTCTGAGTTTGATAAGCTTAAGGAGAGCTATAACGCTCAGGAACTGACAAACAAAGATTATGCTCTCAATAATATTGTCAAAAGAGCTGAGTATGTAAACGGATATTCCGATTATATTAAGAGCGTTGAAAGCAAGGCTCGGCAGATGAATTCGATAAGCATTTTCTCTCAGGACAACTCACTTTCTTCTCAAAATATACAGTTGACTGCGGAGGCCTACAAACCGCTTGAAAATTTGTCCCTTAAAGTCGGAAGCGATTTTTCCGTTGCAACAGTATTGAACTATGACTTGGTTCATTACATAATACTTGCACTGAATATAATTGTTGTTCTTGCCTTTGTTGAAGAACGAAAACGAGGCTTTTGGAGCATGGTGTATGCAACACCAAACGGAAGATTTAACCTTGCTGTAAAACGGTGCGGAATACTTGCAATCAGCACAACAATACTTTGTTTCGTTATGTATTTTGCCCTGTTTGTGACTTCTTTTTCAATATACGGCGGAGTATCGGATTTGTTCAGAAATGTACAGTCTATAGAGATGTTTCAAAATTTTGTATTCCCGATGAGCGAAATACAATTTCTGTTTGTATATGTTTTGATAAATGTTCTTGCACAATTAGTGCCCGTGTATATGATGCTGTTCATCGTTGTGATAATGCAAAACACAAATCTTGCATTCGGCGTGTGCGGAATAATATTTGCGGCAGAATTTCTTTTATATACTTTTTTACCGTCACAAAGCAATTTGGCAATTTTAAAGTATATGAATTTGTTTACATTCATCAATCCGACAGAAGCAATTGTAAAGTATTACAACATCAACTCTTTTGTCATACTTGTGAACCTGTTTTCATTGTTAATTATTTCCGCAATAATATTCACGCTCTTGTTTGCAATTTTTTCAATTATCGGTGCAGGCAAGAAATATCCTAATAAAACTCCAGGCAAAATTGAAAGTACCTTACTGCGATTTTCTTCAAAAATTCGCGCAGTATATTGGAAATGCGTTGAAAAACTCGGCGTTACAGGTACTGAGTTGTACAAAATACTCTTCATGCAAAAAGGCATAATAGTTTTGCTTGCTTTTGTTCTTGCGCTGTTTAATTCATTGAATTTAAGAACACTTAATATCAGCGAAAAAGATAGCATAGTTAACGAGTTTTATGAAACTCACAGCGGTGAACTTAATGACGGCGTTTACAAATATGTGGCAGATCTTGAAAATGAGATTAATGCTGTTGATGAAGAACTTGCCAATGCGTATGAGGATTACAACAACGGAAAAATTTCCGAAGATAAATATTACAATGTCAGCCAAAAATACGATGCGTATGACAATAAGCGTGAAGCATTGAAAATTATAAATGAAAGAATTTCATATGTTGAAGATGCGAAAAAGAACGGGGAAGACGCTTGGCTTGTAAATCCCAACGGATTTGAATATTTGCTCGGCAGCAGCGGATATGACAGACAACAAAATTTTGCTCTGCTATCGGTTTTCTGCATCATAATTATAATGTCAGGAGTTTTCTCGTTTGAAAAAAGACAGCTCGTTTCAGATTTGTTAAACTCAACAAGTGGCGGAAGGAAAAAACTACTCAGAAAGAAAATCCTCTGTGTTTCATTGATTGCGACAATTGTGTGGATTTGTGCAGCTGTGTTTGAATTTATCGAAGTCTGCTCAAAATATACGCTGTCAGAAATTACGGCACCGGTAAAAAGTTTGGAGTTTTTGAACGGCTTGCCTATTAATTGCAGTTTATTGATGTTTATGATTTTTGTGTACGCAGTGCGGTTGTTGTTGATTTTGGCGATTACATATGTTGTTTGTCTTGTATCGGCAAAAACAAAGTTTGAAGTCAGTATAGTTGTTGCATCTGCTATTATGATTATTCCGTCACTTATCTATGTGGCAGGAGTTCAGATTTTTGCATATTTTTCCGCAACTGTTCCTGTAGCATTGATGAAACTTGTTGTGGAATCAAGTGGATTTACATTTCTAATTCCAATAGCTTTAATGCTGATAATGGGATTTGTTGCGGTAAAAATCACGAAATACAGTATGTGCAGAAAAGGCGGTGATTAAATGACTCTTGAAATGAAAAATCTTACGAAAAATTACGGTAATTACTGTGCTCTCGATAGGTTCAGCATTACTCTGACAGATGGCATTTACGGCTTGCTGGGAGCAAACGGTGCGGGTAAAAGCACGCTTATGAGTTTGATTACCGACAATGTTCAGAGAACATCGGGAGAAATCCTTTGTGACGGCAAAGATATTTTGAAATTAGGTAAAAAGTTCAGACAAAAGATTGGATTTATGCCACAGCAACAGGGCTATTACGAAAATATGTCCGCACGAGCTTTTATACTTTATATGGCATCACTCAAAGGTATTAACAAAAAAGAAGCTAAAATGCAGACTGACAAGCTTTTAAAAACAGTTAATCTTGAAAAAGTTAGCCATAAGAAAATCGGTGAATTTTCGGGAGGTATGAAACAGCGTGTCCTCCTTGCACAGGCTATGCTCGGTAACCCTGAGATTCTTTTGCTTGATGAACCTACCGCCGGCCTTGATCCAAAGGAGAGAATCCGTATCCGCAATTTTATAAGTGAAATTGCAGAAGATAAAATCGTGCTCATTTCTACTCATGTTGTGTCCGATATCGAGTTCATTGCTAAAGAGATTATACTTCTAAAGCAGGGAAAACTTGTGTCACACGATACCTGCCAAAATCTTGTAAATGAAATTGCAAATAAGGTAGTTGAGACGGAAATCGAAAAAGAAGAATTAAAATATTTTCAGGATAATTACCGAGTTTCAAATCTCTGTCATAATGATGATAAAATCGTAGTAAGATTAGTAACAGATAATCCCCCTGAAAATCATAAAATAACAATTGCAAACCCAACCCTTGAAGATTTGTACCTCTATATTTTTGAACAAGGAATGTGATATTAAAATTATTACCGACAAGTAATGGTGTTCTATGCTAATACTTGTCGGTATTTTTATGCCCTTTTTACACGAAATTGTAAGGATAAAGCGGAATACAGATACAAAATAATTAGTTAATGCATAAAATAGCAATAAAATAGTTTGACTAATATATAATATTGTGTTAAAATTATGCGAAAAGGAGGGTGACAGCCCTATGGAGCAGTATATGCCGATAGTGTGGATAGGCTTTGCAATATTTATGTTGCTTTGCGAAGGCTTTACAACACAGCTTGTATCAATATGGTTCGTTCTCGGCTCGGTTTGTGCCGCCATTACAACTATATTCACAAGCGACATAACAATCCAGTCGGCGGTGTTCCTTGTTGTGTCACTTGTTTCGCTGATTGTGACACGACCGCTTGTAAAACGCTTTAAAAAGCGTAACAAGACAACGGGAACAAACGCAGACCGTCACATCGGTCAAGTCGGTTTTATGCTCACAGATTTAACCGATATTGACGAAACAGCACAGGCAAAAGTTGGTGCGGAAACTTGGACGGTAAAGTCCGACAAAGCACCGCTTTTAAAAGGAACAAAAGTTAAGGTTCTTGCAATAGAGGGCGTAAAGCTCATTGTAGAGCCAATATCAGAATGAGAGGTAAATAATGTTAGGACTTATTATTTTAGGAATTATCCTTTTAATCCTGCTTATAGTAATCGTAAGCAATGTCAAGGTAGTACCGCAGGCACACGCATATGTAATTGAAAGACTCGGAACATATCATGTAACATGGTCAACAGGCTTGCATGTAAAAATTCCGTTCATCGACAAAATTTCAAAGAAAGTTTCATTAAAAGAGCAAGTGATCGACTTCCCTCCACAGCATGGAGTGAATAAAACGATACCTTCTTGTGAATCTTAAAAAGTATGTGTATATCATAAAATTGAAGATAATCAATAACAATTACTTGTTTAATATTTTTAACATTTGAGCCGTTGGGCTCTTTTTTTATGCTTAAAATTAGGCGGCAGGGTAGTTGCAACAGGTAATATATACAAATATCGGAGGTTGGTGTTGGTGAAATTTACAAAAATAAAACAACTCATAAAAATATATTTACAACTTTGCACGATGTGATATATAATAACAATAACATACAAAATGTAGGAAGATAGCAGTTAAAAACAGTGAACAATTACCAAATGATTTATAAGTGAAAGGAGGACAGTTTAAAGTTCAAATAGAAAGCATAGGGGAAATTTTTATTAAACTTATCAACAAATCAAAAAACAGGAGGCTAGAGTATGAACGGAAAAATAAAGAAAATGTTATCGGCAGTTTCAATAACATTATGTGCAACGGTTGGGTTATCGTTGCCTGTTGATGTTGTAGCGGCGACACTGCCAAAGGCGGAAACTCAATATTCATCATTCGACAATGTTGTCGGAGAAAATCCCGAAGAGAGCAAAATTATTAAAGAGCTAACAGGTGAAAGAACTGAAAATTCAAAAGAATTTTTGCTTGAAGACGGAACAAAAATGATTGCTCAGTACAATGAGCCTGTCCACTACAAAGACAGCAAGGGTAAGTGGGTTGAGTATAACAATACTTTATCGGAAGATAAGACTGCATCTCCCGATGAAGCAGGTGATTCTTCATATACAAACAAAAGCAGCGATATTTCCGTAAACCTCTCAAATAAAGCAAAATCAAAGAATATGATTTCACTGCAGTCGGACGGTTACAAAATCAGCTGGGGTTATGACAATGCAGGCAAGAGCAAAGCTGATGTCAAGAAAAATAACGAAAAAACAAGCGGTAATGACAAGTTTACTACGCTTAAAAATATAACAACAGAAACTTTGTACAAAGATGTTTTCAACGATGTTGACTTGCAGTATTTTGTCACTACAACAGGCATTAAAGAAAACATAATTCTCAAAAGTGCAAAGGCTCAGAATGAATTTACATTGAATTACAAAATTCCGAACCTTACCGCAAAGCAAAAAGATGATAAAACAATCACACTTTCAAATAAGGACGGAAAAGAAATATATACAATCTCAGCACCGTATATGTACGATGAAAAGGGCAGTTCAAGCACACAGATGAAAATTGAGATTGTAAAGCAAAAAGGCTCAAATCTTCAGGTTAAGCTGACCGCCGACTATGCTTTCATTCATACAATCGGCAGAGCATTTCCTGTTACGATTGATCCTGAAATCACAACTACTCTCAAAAGTGATCTTACATTTTATGAGAATGCTAACGGCTCTGTAAACAGTTACGGACCGTACTATACATCTAAAAATTCATATGCAATTTGTACTGTAAATAATCTTCCGAAGCTTGAAAACGGAGAAGAGGTTATAAGTGCCAAATATAGTTTTGAAACAGAAAACGGCAGTAATTTGTTTGCTGATGAGGGCGAAAACCCTATCATTGTGAATGCTCATAAGCTTACATTTGCTTCAAATGGGAATGTAAAATACGATTCAAAAGTGCTTGATTATGATTCTCTTACATATGAAGATAATCGGTATTTGACATTTGACCTTACAAGCACCTTCAAAGGCTGGTATAGCGATACCAATACCAAAGGTTTTGTTATGGAGGCACTTGATACAGTCGGTTCAAAAAAAAGTCGTATTTAAGTCTTATACAAAAACATCTACAACACCTGCCTTAATGCTCATCTATAAAGATTTTACAGGCACGGAGAGCAATCTCTCATACCACACAATCAATGTCGGCACTAACGCACAGGCGGCTGTATCGGATTACCTCGGCAACCTTGTGATTAACCAAACTTTGTATGAGGGAACAGGCTCAAGAATGCCGTTGAGCATTACTGCAACATACAACAGCATTAACAAAGACACAGCCTTTGAAAATGCTCAAGTAAGCGGTTACGGCTGGCAGTTCTCATTTAATCAGTATGTAAGAGAAGTGACTGACAAAAACCTTACCAAAGCAGGCTACAACTATATCTATACCGATGCTGACGGTACAGACCATTACCTTAAACTTGCAGAGGGTGAAACCGCAAAATGGGAAGATGAGGACGGCTTAGGCATTACGCTTACCAAAGACGAAAATAACATCTTCATTGATAACGGTTCAACAACACAAACTTACGATTCAACCGCAAACGGCGGTAAACTTCTCTTTGAAAAAGACAAACACAAGAATACTATCACATATACCTATACCGACGGTGACTTAACCAAAATCACAGACGGTTCGGGCAGAGAAGTTCAGTTAAAATACAATAGCAGTACCAACGGCAAAAAGGTTGTATCAAGAATTACAAAGCCCGACGGCACAAAAATTGATATTGGTTATTCAACGGGCAGAGATAAGGTTTCGTCAATTTCATTCAACGACGGTCACACTTCACGATTTGAATATGACGATAATTATAACCTGATTTCAATTTCGGGTGTGTCTGACAGCTATATCAAATCCCTGCCGACACATAAGTTTGCCTACACAAACGGCAAGGTAACTAATATTACCGAATACGGTACTGATGGCACAGAGGAAAATCACCTTAACATAAGCTACAAAGCCGACAATACAACCGTGTTTACAGATAAGCAGGGACACAGCGAAACCCATATTTTTGATAACAGCGGTTCAACTGTTTCTGTCCTCAATTCAAACGGCTATGCAACTTCGTCTGAAAATACAGGACTTGTAATCAACAATAGTGCAAACGCATACACTAAAAACTACATCACAGAGTCCTCACAGCAGACAGAAGTTGGCGGAGGCAAATATTACTTCGTGTCAAACGGCACAAAGGGCAGTACCGCAAGTAAAGGCGGTAAAGTAACAGTTGATAATTCTGCCGCAACAGAAGAGGACGGTTACTATCAGTACCTCGGAACAACTTCACTCAAGGTTGAAAATCCGACAAGTGAGAATAACTCCGCATTCTTTACAGGCTTTGCTCATCAGTTCAAAGAAACAACTTTCAACGGCAAAGATGTAACTTTCTCCGCATATGTAAAAACAAAGAATGTAAAGCAGATTTACAGTGGCGGCTCAGTCGGAGCAATCCTCAAAGTTAAGTGCCTTGATTCATCAGGCAAGACTGTAAAAGAAATCAACAGTATCGGACTTACAGGCACACTTGATTGGCAGAGAATCAGCGTAACAGCAAATGTGCCGAGTACAACAGCGTCAATCCGTGCGTATGGCTTGATTAGATATGCATCGGGTACAGCTTGGTTTGACTGCATCCAGTTTGAAGAGGGTAATTGTGCCAACAACTTCAACGCTATTCAAAACAGCGATTTCAGCTCAAATGACAACTGGCTCACAGAAGAAAACAAGAGCATTTCAGCCAACAAAGGAACTGTAACAATAGGCGGTACAGCAGGTGCATTTGATGATGAAAATGCCGATTCATCAAGCGATGACTCGACAGATGAAACACAGCCGTCAACATACACGAAAACCGTTACAGAAACTGAACCTAATGACAGTATCACTACATATGATGATTACGGCAACGCAATCAAGTCTGAACAGGGATTTGTAACAAGAACTGTAAAGAAAACTTATGAAGTTGAAGAAAATGAAACAACGGAAGAAGTTACAAATCCAAGTGATTCTGATACAGATAATTCTGACGATAATGATAATTCCGATACCACTGATGATAACTCATTGGGTAACAAGTATATCTATCAGAATATCAAAGTAGGCAGAGCAGGAGTATCGTTTAAAATTAACGGTACAGCAAAATCAAATTCAGTTCCGCTTTCAAATGAAAACAGAACTTTTGGTATTGCACTCAATATTTACTACAAAAACAACAGCACTCCCGAAATGCACTATAAGGAATTTAATGTCAATACTTCCAAAAATCAGCAGGTAAGTTTGTCAATAAGTCCCGAAAATAGTGACGAAACCATCGATTATGTTGCATTTGCATTTGTATATGGTTATAATGAAAATGAAATGACAGTTACCAACGCTGAACTGAATATTTTAGCAACGGGGTATGTGACTAAACGATCAGAAGATTCAAAAGATGATTCTTCGGTCAGTGCAGGTAACGATTCAGATGATACAGAGGTTGACAATTATGTTGATTATGAAGTATTGTCCGAATCTGTTGACAAAACAAAACCGTTTATGCAGACAAGTTTAGAATATGACAGCACAGGCAATTATGTAACTTCCGAAACCAATGAACAGGGAAGTACAACACATTATGTTTATGATGTCAACGGTAATGTAACTTCGATTACTGACGCTGATGAAAATGTGACAAGCTACGCATATGATTCATCAGGCAATCTTACATCTGTTAAAAATGGTGATTCTGAAAACTCATATACATACAGCGGTTTAGGCTCTGTATCAAAAATCACACACAATGGTTTTGACTACTCCTTTAACTACGATGTTTTCTACAATCTTGTGTCAACTAAAATAGGCAATGTAACTGTTGCAAGTCATACATATGACAGTAACGGTAATCTTACAAAGACTGCTTATGCAAACGGTGATTATCTTGAATATGCTTATGATAACTATGGCAATATTTCGATAATCACAGGCGAAACAGGCAAAATTGCCGAGATGATTTACAACAAGCAAGGTCTTGTTACAAAGGCGGTTGACTATTCAAGCGGCGAAACTTCATATTACTACTACAAATTTGACGGTTCGCTTGAAAGCGAATATCGTACATCATCAGACGGCAGTCTTACTCATTATATTGTTACCGATTCAGACGGCAATACGGTAGAAAAGACATCTGTAAACGGTCAGACAAAGACCATTACAACAGGTTCAGATGATCACGGAAAGTCATTTGTAAATAATGATGGTGTAATAAACGAAACCTCGACAGATGATTTTGGCAGAGTGTCAGCTGTAACAACAAAACAGAACAAGAGCGATACCGTATTTACAAAGCAGTATTCTTATTATCACGGAAGTGAAAGCAATGCTACTACCAATATGGTTGGCGGAATCAGCTATAAGTTGAGTTCTGATAAGGTGCTTGGCTACAGCTATAATTACAACGATACAGGTAATGTAGAGAATGTGTATGAAAACGGTAAAAAGGTGGCTGTATATACATACGATGAACTCAATCAGCTTGTATGGTATGCAGATACCCGAACAGGTCGCTATATCAGAATAGTTTATGATAACTACGGTAACATTCAAAAAATGGAATCGTATTCACTCGGTACTAACTGGGCACCTGTAAAATTACTCGGAACAAGAACTTATTCGTATGGTGACACTAACTGGAAAGATAAACTTACTGAGTTTGACGGTGACAGTATCACATATGATAAAAACGGCAATCCATTGACATACCGTGACGGAATGAGCTTTGAATGGGAAAACGGAAGAATTCTCAAGAAAATCAACACTTCCGATAAAGCCATTCAGATGAATTATGACTCAAACGGTATGAGAACGCAAAAGTCTGTTGACGGAGTGAAAACTAACTATTACTACGACAGCAATAATAACCTTTTCGCACTCACTAAGGGCAGTGATACGCTGTTCTTCTACTACGATAATTCGGGCGAAGTAATGTCTGTTTCCTGCAACGGAACTATGTATTACTACATCAAAGACCTGCAGGGTGATATTACCGAAATTGTTGATAAGGACGGCAAAGCAGTCGCAGAGTATGCCTACGATGCGTGGGGCAATATGCTTACCGAAGACAACGGCACACTCACAGTCGGCAAACTGAATCCGTTCCGCTATCGCAGTTATGTTTATGACGAAGAAACAGGCTTGTACTATCTCCAAAGCCGTTATTATGACCCGCTAACAGGCAGATTTTTGAATGCGGATGTATATGCTGACACTCAATCAGGCACACCGCTTAGCACAAATATGTTTGCTTATTGCGAGAATAATGCGATAAATAAATCTGATGATGAGGGTAAAGATGCTTGGTGGATACAGTCACCAAATAGTGCTAATGGAAAAGGACATACATCACTTTTGTTGAAAGAAAAATCAGGGTATTGGTGGTATTTCTATTGGGGAGATAGAAGTGTTCAGTTGTTATTTATAGGAACTTCTTCCCTAAGGGAAATTACAGGTAAAGTAAGAGCTCAGATCAATTATTATAATAGAAACTATTCTAATAAATTTGGTAAGTTGTACTATTACGAAGAGTATACGAGAGCTATACAATTTTCTGGGCATTTTGAAAATTGTATTAAAGAAATAAAAAAATATATAAGTAACAATCAATATTCTTATGCCTTTAGCGGTATTGGTAAAAGAAAAGTTTATGTTAGGTTTAGATATCCATCAGAAAAATATAAAGGTAAATACCGACCATATTCTCATATATTAACTACAAATGATTCTTATAGTTTAGGATTCAATAATTGTGTGCAAAAAAGCATTTCCTACTTAAAATATGGTGAATTATCTAGTAGAAATATAGCGTTTCATGATGAATTAAATAATTCTCATGTTATACCGAATAATGCTATTAAGGAATTCAGAAAGTTTGGAAAATGGGTAACATACTCATATTATTCATGAAGCTTTAAGAAAGGTTTTTAAAATGAAAAGAAAAAAGACTTTTAAAATCATTGCTATTGCTTTAATATTTTGTTTCTTTGCAGTTGCAGGCGTGGTGTATTTTTCTCTTACCAACGTTCCGGAATATAATGTTAAGATTGAAAATGAGCCGGATAACAATAGTTATATGAATACTTGCGCAAATGTAATGTGTAATTTGGCAAGAGTTGGTGACAAACTATATTACAATGCGGCAAACGACTTTTTTAAATACGGAACATATGAAATCACTTCAGACTATACCAAGCGAATTTATTGGAAAGGTCCTGCAATTACAAGTGAATGCCTTGATTTAAACCGTGTTTCCAATGAGAATATTTTTTCACCTTATATACACAATGACATTGTTCAGTGTTATGATTTGAATCAAAAACATTATAAGGAATATTTGAAATTGCCTGATCTTAATAATGATAACGCTTCGCTTGAAGAATTGTTTGTTGTAGGTGATGAACTCTATTTCAGCTATTCTGAATTATATAAAGGCAATGTTATAGGCGATACTATGGTAGTTTACGGTTTCTACAACCTTTACCGACAAGATAAAAATGATACAAAGTTAATATTGTCGGTGGACAATCTTGATTTTGACTATATTTCAGATCTTCGATTTTACGATGAATATATCTATTTTGTTGCAGGGAAGAGAACAAGCGACAAAGAAGACGCTTCTACAGACCTGTTCCTTTGTAAATATAATCAAAATAACGGAAAGTTAGTTTATAAAATTCCTTATGCACCAAGTAGTGACTTTGTTGAAATTACTTGTCTATCTGCTGTGAACGACAAGGTGTATGGTACAATAGTTAATCGTTCTGATAACGGGTATGAAACGGTTTATTGTGCGGATTTAAAAAACGGTACTATAAATACATTGTTTAAATCAAATGCAGGTATGGTTATCAACAGCTACAAAGATAAGGTGTTTTTATCAGTTGAAAACGGTAAAGACAAGGGAATATATTCAATTGATACTTCAACTGACAAAACTACTAAAATATTTAATGATGATATCGAGTTGAACGGTCTTTACATCGTAGATTCAAAATACCTATATTTCACAGATAATGCGTATTTTAACCTTTACAGAATAACTCAAGACGGCAAAAATCTTGAAAAAGTGTTTGGCTGATTTCATTATCATGTTAAATGGAGTTATAAAAGTATATAAGCAATAATTTAGGAGGCTCAGTCGAGCCTCCTAATCTTAGATGTATTCTCCACAAGTGTTTTTTACATTTAGCTGTTTTTTGAAAGCGAATATCGCACATCATCAGACTACAGCCCCCTATGATAATTTCTTTATTATCATAAGGGGTGATTTTTTTATTGTACATTTTGGGAGATTAGTTAAATGAATTTATCTGACAGAGAATGCATAAAATAGCAATAAAATAGTTTGACTAATATATAATATTGTGTTAAAATTATGCGAAAAGGAGGGTGACAGCCCTATGGAGCAGTATATGCCGATAGTGTGGATAGGCTTTGCAATATTTATGTTGCTTTGCGAAGGCTTTACAACACAGCTTGTATCAATATGGTTCGTTCTCGGCTCGGTTTGTGCCGCCATTACAACTATATTCACAAGCGACATAACAATCCAGTCGGCGGTGTTCCTTGTTGTGTCACTTGTTTCGCTGATTGTGACACGACCGCTTGTAAAACGCTTTAAAAAGCGTAACAAGACAACGGGAACAAACGCAGACCGTCACATCGGTCAAGTCGGTTTTATGCTCACAGATTTAACCGATATTGACGAAACAGCACAGGCAAAAGTTGGTGCGGAAACATGGACTGTAAAATCCGACAAAGCACCGCTTTTAAAAGGAACAAAAGTTAAGGTTCTTGCAATCGAGGGCGTAAAACTCATAGTAGAACCCGTAACAGAATGAGAGGTAAATAATGTTAGGACTTATTATT
>ERZ791865.343-NODE-343-length-71563-cov-20.938175_pt1 | contig 71563 bp, 48 predicted proteins | sample MGYA00509942_ERZ791865 | MGnify/ENA primary metagenome ERZ791865 (study PRJEB30046, sample SAMN00792098) | human gut metagenome | study: EMG produced TPA metagenomics assembly of the A metagenome-wide association study of gut microbiota in type 2...
AATCGACCCTAATTTTTTTCTTGTACTAAAAAATTTTATCGGACAGCAATAAAAATCTATAGGAGTAGAAATCGGGAATGGTTGCTGATACCCCTCGGATTAAATGTCTGATAATCACGAGACTTAATTTCGGTTCCACTGTCTCAGTGGGACCACCGATATCAATTTAAAGTCGCTGAATTTCAGCGACTTTTCTTTTGATATACCTCTCATTTGGGGTCCTAAATGCGTCCTAAATGCGTCCGAACGTCGCGATGAGGTTATTTCGGGTGATGTGGTTATATCAGAAGCCATTTATAAGCGGCACAGACATTAATGACTTGTCCATGAACATCCAACTTACGCTCCTCATACGCAGTGACCAAAGTTAATTTGTTACATTTGAGCGATGTTCCGGCTTTCGCTAAAGCAGAAGTTTCCCGATTAAGAGTTTTTTCAGAAGAAATATCATATGAAACCTGCACAAGTTCAACAACTGTTGCCCGATGACAAACTACGAAATCCACTTCATAAGAATCTGTTTTGTGGTAATAGATATCGTAACCTGTTCCATATTTCCTGCATAACTCCAGATATACCAAAGACTCAAGCCGCCATCCAAAATTGTCTTTTGCAAAGGCGTCCTTTCTGGCGTTCATAAGCGATACATCTATGGGGTAGCATTTAGCGTTACGAATCCTCTCGCTACTTTTAGTGGAATATTTGCGTAACTGTTTCAGGAGATAAGCCTGATAGAGGTATCCGACATAATTCTCAACTGTTTTGTCATTTTTGAAATTAAAAATCTTCTGCAAAGCAGTATAGACTATTTCGCATGGGGCATTATTCAAAAGATGATTGGACAGTGCCTTAAAGGAATCTTTGTATCTCACCTTAAATCGTTGCACTATGTCTCTTTCCAGAATATTTGAAACCAGTGTGTCTACATATTCCTCGGCAGTTTCTTGCCCGCTAATTATCTCGGGGAAACCGCCTGTCTCCATATACTTGTCAAATGCTCTGCGAAGTAAGGCGTCTGTTTTTGTAGAAAGATTCGTTATCTCCACTTTCTCCATTTCGCAAAATTCACGGAACGAAAAAGGATACAATTCGATTTCATTATAGCGTCCGGTGAGATATGTGGAAAGCTCGCTACTGAGTAGTTTTGCGTTGCTACCGGTTATAAACACCTTCATTCCGTGCCTGAGCAATCTATTGACGAAAAGATGCCATCCTTCTATATTCTGTGCCTCGTCAAGAAATAAGTGAGTGAAATCACCATAAATCTGGTAAAGGCACTTTAATATATCGTTCAGATCATCAGCTGTCAATCGAACTAAACGTTCATCGTCAAAATTCACATAAGCAAATTTTACCTGAGCCCTGTCCAATACGTTGAAACACAATGTTGATTTTCCACTGCGGCGTACTCCTATTACCACTTGAGCCTTTTTACTCTCAAGTTTAACCATATCTTCTTCCTTCCGTTTGCAAAAGCGTTGGGAACGAAGTGTGTCAAGCTCCTCTCGTTGGTCGCGTAATATTTCAAGCAGTATTGAAGTATCCATTAATGTCTTGTATTATGGCACAAAGATAGTAAAACTTCGATAAAAGCGCAAAATATTACTATTTAAACTACGATAATTCGGCATAATTGAGATCGGCATACTGCGATAAACCAACATTATAGTTGCAAAAGTTGGTCAGATTCTGTTTAAGAAAGACAGCAGGAAGTATTTATTAATTCTGTGGATATGGTGCAACTCAAATTATTTTCCGGTGCCGAAGCGGGAGGTGTCGATGTCGGGGGCTTGGGGCTTGAAGCCGTTGAAGCGCCAGATGAAGGTCAGTTTGAGATTGCGCGACATGTCGCGTACTTTCATCCGGTAGTCCTGGCTGCCACTCAGCGTGCGTTCGGGCGCGCCTACGGTGAAATGGTACGACAGCTGGTCGCTCGACGTGTTCGCTGACTGCGACCGCTTCAAGCGGCCCGCGGAGCTGGCCGACGGCATGGAAGTCCGTCTGCTGGACAAGTATTCCGACCGCTGGATGTCTACCAAGGGCAACGGGTTCTATATCGATAACGATGACGATGCTACCAACATGGATTTCCGTCTCGAGGCCACGGACAATCCGTATCAGTGGCGCATAGTCGAAGTGAAGTCCGGCCAGAGGCTGGAGTCGGTGTATGGTGCGCTGATGCTGATGCAGCCCAAGAATGCCGATACACAGACATGGCGATTTGAGCTGGAGGAGGACGGGTGCTACAGGCTTCAGTGCGTGGCCAACGGCAAGTTCCTCTCCGTGTCCGGTGGCTCCCAGGGCGTCGGGTCTCCGATATTCATGGCGCGCCCCGTAAGCATCAGCAAGAAGGAACTTGAAGATGCCATACAGGGCGAGATACTTAAGGCGGCCATTGAGGCACGCACGGCTGAAGTCAACGAAGCACGCTGAGTTGACGTCCTTTGTTCGGGGGTCGGTTGATGCCTATCATCCAGCGGCAGAAGGGAATCAGCGACAGGATTTTGGTGCTGACCGCGCAGCTCAGGAATGTGGCCAACGCTATGACCGGAATGGCCACAGCCGTGGGCAGCTGCATCTGCCCCTTGAAGATGCTGACAAACAGCCCTAACCACAGGATGTGCATCAGGTACATGCCGTAGCTCAGGTTGGACAGCTCGGAAATCCAACGGGGCGCCTCGGTCCTGCGGATGCAGGTGAACAGCAGGAACGCGCCGGTGGTAAGCATCACGCAGTTGATGGTGCAGAACGACCATCCTATCTCAAGCTCGGGCGTAACATGGAGTTGTCCGGGTACGGCCTGGATGTAGAATGACAGTATGGTCCAGACGGCTCCGATCACGGTCAGGCATGAGCCGACGGCCAGACGCTTTGCCCGTGACCAGTCGAGGTGTACGCGGATATAATGCGCCAGTACCAGGTATCCGAGGTATCCTGAGAAATACCATAGTATATGGAACTCGTTCCAGAAGCATTGTCCCCATATCTCGCCGAAGAACCGTGTCAGATACGGCATACATGTCGATACGAAGAACAGGCCGATGAACAGCCTTTCCTCCGAAGCCTTGGCTTTGGCGAGCCAGGGCGAAATGAACGGGATGAACAGATACAGGCTTATCAGCGGGTACATGAACCAGAGGTGTCCGGCCAGGGTCGGGAAGTTCAACGGGATGCGTGCCAGGTCGGTGGCCGAAGTCTCGAGGTCGATCTGATTCCACAGCACGGGCACGGTGGAATAGATTATCATGAAGAACAGGAATGCGGGAAGAATCCTGACGGCCCTGCGCTTATAGAACGCTACGGCCGACATCCCCTCTTTCATGGGCACGAGTAGAAACGCCGATACAATCATGAACAGGGGGACGGACATTCGTGAGAATCCGTCATAAAGCGAAACCCACAGACGGTCGGTTTCATTCGCGAGAAACGACTGCGGTCCCGCCATGTCGGTCGAACCGGGCGCGCCGTAGAAATTCTCGCTTGCATGTACGAGCATCACCAGAAAGCAGGCAAACACCCGTATGTAATCAAGGAATACGATTCGTTTATTCATTCTAAAAAAGGTTGTTCTTATCGTTTAAACGGAAATTAGTTTAAACAATTACGTCATATCGCCACTTTCAGCAGCGACAGGTCGCCTTCGACCTCAAACGAGTCGGTGGCGGCCGGAATCAGGATGGTCTCGCCCTGCTGAACGGTGGTGAGCACGTTTGACACCTTCAGTCTGCCGTTTCCCTTGAGACACACCAGGCTCATCAGCGATTGTTCGGGATTGGAGAATACACGCGAGCCTGTCACTTCCTCGTATTTCACATTGATGTCGTTCATATCCACGTTTCCGGAGTCGCATGCCTGCTGTATCTCCACCAGAAAGTTGCCAGCTCCGATTGTCTTGACATAGCGTGCGGGCATAAGGAAGGAATCACCGGGGTGGGTCTCGAGCCGTCCGTCGGCATTAGGCTTGGCTTTGCCTGCAGCGCCTGACATGAATTCTTCGGTATCGTATGCGCCGTCGGTATAGATCATGGCGCCGTCAGTGGCGTTGAGGATATACCAGAGGCTGACGTTGCCGGCGCTGTCCGATGCGGTGTCGGCGGGAGTATGGTCGCGCAGCGTGTCCAGCGGGATGTCCTCGTTGGCGTCTATCAGACGGATGGTCAACGGGAAGCGGTTGCCGTAACGCTCGTAGACCCGCGGTCCCACCAGCGTCTCGCCATATTTGGCCGTCAGGTCGTTCAGCGTAAGGCCCATGTCGGCACCCTCCGACACGATGCTCTCGCAGTCGGGTACAGCCGACAGTTCCCAGCTCTCGCCTATGTTGCGGCAGTTGACGGAGATCTGTTTGAAGCGGGAAATTTCATCGCCTCCCCATATTGTGTTCCTGAAGTAAGGGAGGAATTTTAATGGCTGTTTCATGTGGTTGTCGTTATTGCTGTGTCCAATATCTGATATATTAACAATAGAAAGAGGCAAAAAGGATAAGCGACCGCCCAGAAGCATGAGCGGCCGCTCATCGTCATTTACCAATTGAACCTGACTTTCCTGCCCTCGGGCGAGTTCTCGAATTTCAGCAGATACGTACGGCTTGCATTGTCCCAGTCCTGCGGATTGAACACCTGCTTGCCGTCCACTGTTACCGACTTAGGCATAGCCGGAAGCAACACGCGGGAAACGCCGTCGGTCTCCACGGGGCTCTTGGCCGTGAATGCGTAGGAATTGCCGCTGCGGGCCTCGTCCGATTCGCGGAAGGATGCCGCCAGCACCTGTGCGCGCTTGTGGTCCTTGACTTTGTCAAGGTCGATCAGCAGCGACTGTGTGCCCGGATTCACGGTCACGGACTGCATCACGGGCAGTTCGGGGTCGAACAGGTCGATGTACCGGCCGTTCAGCACCAGAGGCTTGTCGCTTACACTCTCGTCGACCACTGCGGCTAATTTGTACGCACCGCGCTGCAGCTGGAAATCGTTCTTGAAATCGAGCTTGCCGGCCTTGGCACGGTCGGTATAGAGTGCCGTAAGGTTACGGACATAGTCGGCGTCGCCACCCTTGTTGATTATGAAATCCTTCGGGTCGTGGCGCATCACCATCACCGTGCCTTTGCCCACCTTATACTCGCCGTCGGCGGCATTCATGTCGATGCCCAGGGTCTTGAACAGATGCTGTGACGGAGCGGTGTATGAATTGCCGTTGGTCGACCACCATTCGCGCACGCCCTGGAAAGGATCCTTGTCGGACCCGCAGAACAGCAGCACGCCGCCTTTCCTTACCCAGTCGGCCAGATGCTTGTGAGCCTCGGGATCCAGCGGCTTCATGTTGGAATAGGTCATCACCAGCACCTTGATGTCGCGCAGAGTGGCGGGGAAGGCTAAGTTCTCGATATGTACGGTCTTGACCGGCACGCCACGCTTCACCAGAGGCAGCGCCATGCCGTAGAAATTGGCCAGCTGAGGGTCGTCGTAACCCTTATGCTGCGGAAAACGCTGGAACATCAGCGAGTTCGCCATCAGCACGCCTATGCCGTGGCTGCCGTTCAGGCGGTTGTCGCTCTGCGGCATCTTGTTCAGCGCGTTTATCATCACCTGCATCTGTGCGGAGTAGAAGCGGGGAATGCGGGTCTTCTCCTGGCTGTCGGCGCTGGTGCGGTACAGGCCCTCGTATATGCGTTCGGGCCAGGGCATCACCTCGTAGTCGCTTACGCCGGGATAGAGCAGCTGGGCTGTAAACGTGGCCTGATAGTTGCGCTTGTAGTCGGCCCAGTCGCGGGGCCAGTCCTCGATGGGGTCGGTCAGGAAGAACATCTTGCGGCCGGTGGGAGCCGTCATGGACTCCATCGAGCCGTATTCAAGGAAGGCATTCTCAAACACGCGCTCCTTGCGGATGCCGTTGAAGAAGTTAGGCTCGCGCGACGTTCCGGTCCATACCTGCGCGATGTAGCCGTCCACGCAGGGGAGCGACGCCAGGCTTGCCTCGGGGCTGACTATCTGCCACTGCGAATAGTTCACCAGCGAGTGGGTCGGAACGTAACACTTGATGTCGCGGCCCAGGCTCTTGCCATATTCCTTGGCGTAGGTGAACACCTCGTTCAGCGCACGGTAATACAGGTGGTATTTCAGTTTGTTGGACATATATGTGGCCTCAGGCGACTCATGCTGCGGACGCCAGTCCGTGCCGTAATATTCCTTCCATTCGCGCTTGAAAGCGTCGCTGTATCCGGAGCGGGCCCAGAATTCGGGTTCCTCCATGAATATGGCCTCGGCCCCGGCGTCGATGGCCCGCTTGACGTGGCGCTCCTTCATGTAGTTCAGGAAATTCATGGACGGCACGATGTAAGGCACCATGTGACCGTGCCAGATGGTGTCGCCTTTCTGCGTCACCTGGCCCTCGTCCAGATGCCATTTGCCGTCCCATTTGCCGGTGAAATAATCCTGGTATTCACCCCAGGCGATGCCGGTCATGTAATGTATGATGTAACCACGGTCTTTCCAGCTGCGCACGCGGCTTTCAAAGCTCTTGGCGCTGGTACGGTCGCTGGGGTTGCCCCCGATGCCGTACACCATCACCGCATCGGCGCGGTTGTCGATGGTGGGGCGCCATTCCTGCGATGACTGGAAGGTGGTCTTGACGTTGTCTTTGGAATAACATGCGGTTCCCGGCAGACACAGCATGGCGCCCGTCAGGATTCCGGTATATATCGTATATGCTTTAACAGGATTCATGATATTATGGAAGCAGGTAATGTTAAGCAGATGATGTTAAGAATGAAGTAAGGAGAGGTCCCCTGAAGGGTTATCCTCAGGAGGGCCTCTCCTTTATTTAGATTAATGTAACTGATCAGTCGGATCAGGGAATCATGACCTCGATGGGCTCGGAATAGTTCCAGCGGCGTGTACCGCTACCCACGGGAGTGTCGAAATTGATACGTGCTGCGGCGCGCACCCATACCTTGCGGCCCGAAGGAATCGTGCCGTTGGAGGTGATGGTGACCGGAGTGCCGAACAGGTCGTTGAACGAATTGCCGGCATAGCTGATGGAACTGGACCAGCGGTCGTCGCGTGCGCGGTAACCAACGGAGTTGGAGTAGCTTACGAAGAACTGGATGTCGGTCATGTTCAGGTAGTTGTCGTTCCAGTTGCCCATAGGCTCGATCTTATCCTTGAACTCCTGCTCGCTGACGCCACGCTCCACCACTACCTTGGCCTTGATCACCCCGTTGCTCACGGTGGGGTCGCCTTCGATGCGGACGTTCAGGAAGGGCTGCACCTTGAACTCCACCTTGGTCGTACCCTTGATGTCGGTGGTGATTGTCTCGTCGGCCAGAACGGTGCCGTCGGGAGTCTCGCGAACCAAGGGGATGAACGGCCCGTCGATGCGGATGTTATAGTTGCCCTTGAAGATCTTGGTGTTCTGGAACGTGCCGTCGGGACGGCAGAAAAAGTCGGGGTTGTGCTCCACGTTGTCGCCCCAGCTCAGCTCGGTGAGGCGTACGCGGATACCCTCGCTGCCCTGGTCGGTCAGCACCGGATTTCCAGTCTTGACATCCACCACGCGGCCCTGGATGGTTTCTTCGGGCTCGTCGTAGTTGTCGATTTCGAACATGCTGCACGAGGAGAGCATGAGGAGAGCGGCACACATGCCGGTTATATTGATCAGTTTCATGTCGTTTTAGTTGTTAATTGTTAACGGTTGGGCTGCTGGTCGATGACGGGACTCTTCACAACCTCGTTGCCGGGGATGCCGAAGTAGTAGTCCACCGGATTGTATTCGAACTCCTTGTGCGAGATGCATTCGAAGCGTACGTCGAAGAACCACTTGCGGTCCTGGGCCGAATAGAAGGGATATATGCCGCGGAAACGGAAGTGCGAGTTGGAGCTGAACTTGTTCTTGTCGCGTGTCTCGCCCCAGAATCCGTCGCGGTTGTCGTAATCGTTCACACGCCAGCGGCGCAGGTCCCACTTGGTACCGGTCTCGAAGGCGGTCTCCTTGCGGCGTTCCTTGCGCACGATGTCGCGGCTCTCGTCGCTGCCTGTGAGACGTCCTGTCAGCTGTGTGGCGCCGGCGCGGTTGCGGATGCTGTTGATGGCGTCGGTGGCCACTGTCAGCATGTCGGAGCCGTCGGGGCTCTGCGCACCGGCGATGGAAAGCTCTACGGCAGCCTCGGCGGCGTTCAGCAATACCTCGGCATAGCGCACCAGGATGTAGTGCTGGTCGCTGTTACCCTCGCGTGCGGTGAACGACGGGTCGTCCTTCAGCCACTTGCGGCCTAACAGACCGGTCATTGCGGACTCCGCGTAGTTGTAGAACGGGCCGTTGGCGCCGGATGCGTTCATCTTGGTTCCGTCGGGCAGGTCCACGATGGTCTGGTTGTTGGGGTCGGGGCTAAGGAACAGCGTCGGGTTGTCGCCCTTGGCTATGTCCAGTGCCTGGTAGTTCTGGTTCTGGTTCTGATAGGAGTAATCGTTCAGCAGGGGCTTGACGGGTGTGGTGCCGGTGTAGACTCCGGCGTAGATCTCCATCTCGCGGCTCTTGAACTGGTCGCCGGGGATGATGAGGTAGCTGAGCAGACGGGGCTCGGCGTTCTTGTAGAAGTCGCCGGGGTTGTCGTACATGATGTAGTTGCCCTCGGTGTTGGAGTTACCGGTGGTGACCTTCAGCGAACCGTCGGGATAGCGCTCGAATCCCTCGAACAGCTCGACGAAGTCGGCTGTGGGGCATACGGCGGAGCTAAGGGGCGAACGGAACACGTAGGGCGCGTTGTATGCGTCGAACGAGTGGGTCGTGGTGGGGTAGAGGTACTCGCGGATCCAGATGTTCTCCGGGCTGTCAAGGTCGGAGCACATGTCGATCATGTTCTGACGCTGAGCGGCGCGGTCACCCTCGGCCCACTTCTTCATGTAGAGGCTGTAGCCTCCCTTCTCCATAACCTCGCGGGCAGCCTTGTAGGCCTCGGAGAAGTAACGCTTGGAAGCCTCGGCGGCCGTTGCCTGGTCGAAACCGATGACGCGGACGCCTGTCTTCAGGCCAAGGCCTGTCAGACGGCCGGGAACGGTCTCGTTGTACTTGGCCACGGAACCGGCGTAAAGCATAGCCTGCGATTTGACGGCCAGTGCCACGTACTTATTGGCGTATCCGCGCTTGGGACTGCGGGGCATCATCAGTTCGGCGGCCTTGTCGAAATCGGCGCAGATCTGATTCCAGGTCTCCTCCTCGCTGGAGCGGGGCACCTCGAGTTCGTCGCTTGAGGCGGGATAGTTGATCACCTTCGTAACCAGCGGAATGCCGCCGTAACGCTTTGCCAGCGCATAGAATGTGTATGCGCGGACGAAATAAGCCTCGCCCAGATAGTCGTTGTAGGTGATCTCGGGATATTTGTCCTTGAAATCGGGAAGGGTCTCGATCAGGTAGTTTGCGGCGCGGATCAGCTCGAAGGCTTTGCCCCAGTATGCCTCGCTCTCGCCCGTGAACGTCCGGCAGTATCCGTCGCGGTTCACGGCGTCGCCTGTGCCGTCGAATCCGAATCCGGCCAGCCAGCCGTTACATTCGTTCAGACCACGCTCGGCCAGATACTTGAAGTCCTCGAACGGCATCGTGGAGTACATGCGGGCCATGTAGATGTCCATACCCGACTCGCTGGAGAGCAGGTCGTCGGAGGTGACGATATTCTTGGGCGCGATGTCCAGGTCGTTACACGAGGTAAACAGCGCGGCTCCCAGTATGGCTGATAAAATTATCTTTTTCATGTTGATTTTCAGTTGAGTTTAGAAGGAGAAATTCAGACCGAACGTGAAGGTCTTGTTCAGAGGATACATACGGCCCAGTTCGTCGTCCGGATGTTCGGGGTCAACGAACTTGACCTTAGTGAACGTCAACAGGTTGTATGCGTTGAAGTAGATGCGGATGCGGCACTGGCGCGTCCATTTCTCGGGCAGCGTGTAGCCCAGCTCGATACTCTTGAGACGCAGGTAGTCGGTGCTGACGCGGTTGAACGACGAGTTGGCGCGGGGATAGTGGCCGGTGTAGCCGTAGTATCCGCTGACCCACTGTGTGGCCGGGTCGTAGGGATCGTCGGTGGCGTTGACGGGATGCCAGCGGTCGGTGTACTGCTGCAGGATACCGCCACCCATGTCGCCCCAGATGGAGTAGAGGGGTTCCTTGTACTGCATGGAACCGAGAGCAGAACCCTGCCACAGCATCGAGAAGTCAAGGCCGTTCCAGGCTAGCGAAGCGTTCAGCGAGTAGTTCATCCAGGGAGTCTGGTCGTAGGCGAAGGGATGCTCGTCCTCGCCATTGATCTCGCCGTCGCCGTTCCAGTCCTCGTACTTGTAGTCGCCGGGCAGAACGTCCTTCTCCTGATAGCCGGTGTAGTTCCAGATGTCGTTCCAGCTTTCGTAGCGGCCGTCGCCGGTGTAACCGAACTGAACGCCCTGATAGCGGTTGTTCAGGTTGTCGTGACGCCAGCGGTCGTAGCTGTTGGCGTACGGGCCTTTCTCAGACGCGTGCAGGTATTTGTTGCGGGTGATGGTCACCATTCCGCGCAGGTCGTAGGTCACGTTGCCTACCTTGTTGTGGTGGCGCAGCTCAAGCTCCATACCCATGTGGGAGTCGCTGTTCAGGTTCTCGCGCGGAGCCGTGGCGCCCACTACGGTGGGGAGACCGCCTTCGTTGCGTGCGAACAGGCCGCTGCGGTGACGGTGGAAGTAGTCGAACGAGAATCCGAAGATGCCGTTGTGCATGTCGAAGTCAACACCGATGTCGAATGTCTTGGACTTGTACCATGTGATGTTGGTGTTGGGGAGGGCAAGGGGAGAAGCCGCGGAGATGTACTGGCCGTTGAACACGTAACCGGGTGAGTAACCGTTGTAGTTACCGTTGTCGGCGGGGATGCCGGCGGGGTATCTGTAACCCATCGCCCAGTCATACTCAAGACTGCCGTCGTCACCCAGCTCACCGTAGCTGGCGCGGATCTTCAGGTTGTCGATGTGGGCCTTGGCGGCTGCATCGGCGAAGAAGGGCTCGGACGAGATTCTCCATCCTGCGGAAACCGAGGGGAAGAAGCCCCACTGGTGACCCTTGGCGAACTTGGACGATCCGTCATAGCGGAACTGGGCCTCGAGCAGATAGCGGTCGTCGAACGAATAGTTGATACGTCCTATCAGAGCCTGGTTGGCTATTTCATACAGGTCGTTGTTACCGCCGTTCATGGCACCGATCTGGCCCTCTGTGAGACCGACTAACAGGTAGGGATTGGCGAACGCCAGGTCGCGGACGGCGTAGAAGTTGTCGCCGGTGCGTTTCTGCCACTCCCAGCCCAGGGTGGCGCCTACGTCGTGCTTCTCGGCGAACTCGCGGTTGTAGTTCAGGATGAACTGACCCAGGAGCTGCGATTTGGAATAGAATTCGCGGCGCAGGTTGCTCGGCGAGCTGTTGTTGTAGATCTTCTGAGTGTAGGAGTCGGTCAGGGGATCGTAGGCGTACTGATAGTATTCCTTGCGGTATATCTCGTTGTTGTCCACGCGATAGTCGTAGCTGATCAGCGCCTTGGCCTGCAGACCCTGGAGCGGACGGATGTATTCGCCGAAGTCGAAGTTCAGGTAGGCCGACGACTCGAAGGTCTTCTGGCGATATTTGCGGTGACCGCTGATGTCGGACGACATCATGGCCACGGTGTTCTGTTCCAGGTCGAGGCCTTCGTAGTTCAGCATTGTGTTGTCGGGGTCGGCGTAAGCGGGATAGAGCACGCCCTGCTTCCACAGGTTGCGGATGATGTCCACGGAGCTGTTGTAGGGGGTGTTGCGCTTGTCGGCCATGCCGGCCAGGTTGGCGTAGAACTTCAGACCGCGCACTATCTGTGCGGTGATGTTGGCGCGTACGTTGAACTTGTCGTAGTTCAGGTCGCCGCTCTTGAAGATACCCTGCTGGTAGAAGTAACCGAAGCTGGTGTAGAACTGCACGCGCTCGTTGCCGCCCGAGATGCTTACGTCATGCTGGGTCTGGGGCGCTGTCTTGGCGATGATCAGGTCGTTCCAGTTGGAGGTGCGGCGGGTGCCGTCGGCCAGAGCCGCGAAGTCAGCCTCGCTGAAGCCGATGGAACCGCCGTTGATGTTGTTCCATTTCTGCTCGTTGTAGATGGTCATCGCGTCGTACGCGCTGGCCAGTTTGGGCATCTTGTTGGGAACCTGGATGGTGTAGGAACCGCTGTAGGATACGTTGATCTTGCTCTTGGAGCCTTCCTTGGTGGTGACCAGGAGCACACCGTTTGCGGCGCGTACACCGTATATGGCTGCGGATGCGTCCTTCAGCACGGATACGTCCTGGATGTCGTTGGCGTTGAGTCGCTGGAAATCCTCGACCGTGCGTGGAATTCCGTCGATGACCACGAGGGGAGCGCCCATGCCACGGATATCCATGTTGTTCTGGTATGTACCGGGCTCGGAGCTTTTCTGCCATACACGCAGACCGGGAATACGGCCGGTAAGCATGTTCTGCGGGTTCTCGTTGTTGGTCTTAAGCATCTCTGAGCCCTTGACGCTTGCCACGGCACCGGTTACGGATCCGCGGCGCTGTGTGCCGTAACCCACCACCACCAGCTCGTCCATCACCTGGCTGTCGGGAGCCATGGAGACGTTAAGGGTGGTGCGGCCGTTCAGCTTCTCGTTGACGGGCGAATAACCCACGTAGGAGAACAGCAGCGTGGCGTTGTCGGGAGCCTTGATGGAGTATTTGCCGTCCATGTCGGTTGAGGTGCCGGTGGTGGAACCCTTGACCATTACGGTCGCGCCGATCAGCGGCTCGTTGTTCTCGTCAGTGACCACACCGCTGACGTTGACAAGCGTCTGGGCTTGTGCCGCCACCGGGAAGGCAAGACATAGGAGGATCATAGCCACGAATCGGGCCAGCCTCTTGATTTTGTCTGGAGTTTTAGTCATGATTGTTATTGTTGATTACTTTAATGCTTGAAGAACTGCATATTCCGTGGCGAACGCGAATGTGAACATGGCCTCCATGTTGTTGCGGTCGCGCGAGGTGTTCCAGCCGGCCAGCAGGCTGGGCGGCAGCATGTGGTTGTACAGGTGGTTGGAGTATGCGTAGTCGAGGTTGTTCTGGTAAGCCTTGGCGTACTCGGCGGCCTTGGGATAAGCCTTGACCGCGTCGGCATAACCGCGCAGCAGCACGCAGTTGAACCAGTTGTTGAAGCCGGTCAGAGGCATTTCGTAGCAGCCGGGCTTCGAGCTTACGGGCTTGGCGAAGTATGCGAAGCTGCGGTCGGCGTAATTCTTAAGGTCTTCCAGATAGGCGTTATCCTTTGTGGCTTCGTAGAGGCTGGCGGCTCCTGACACCATCGTGCCGGTGTTGTAGGAGTAACGCTCGCCTACGGCTGCACTCAGGGCCACGTGGCCGCGGTAACGTACGCCGTCTATCTCCTCGTAACGTATCTGTCCGCCGTTGTCGTCGTTGCCCATCATGTCCACGAACACGCCTGTCGACTCATCGTAGAGGTGCGACTTCTGATAGTCGTACACGGCCTTGGCCATTTCAAGATAGTAGTCGGCCTTTGCCTTGGTCTGCTTGGCGCGGGTCTTGTCGGGATTGATTACGCCGTAGGTGATGGGGTCGCTCTTGCCCTTGTAGATCTGCGCCAGCTTCACCAGCGGAGTCACCATCGGGCCGTTGGAGCATGAATGCTTCGTCACGTAGCCGGGACCCCATGTGATGCCGCCGTTCTGCTTGCCGTTGGCGTCGAGGGTACAGTCCCAGCCGTCCAGCACGTAAGCCGTGAGGTATTCGGCTTTCTTCAGGTAGGCATCCTTGCCTGTGGCCTCGTATGCGTCGAGGAGTTCGCGCACCAGCCACATCTGGTCGTCGTAAACGTTGAGCACGCCCGTCACGTCGGCGCTGCCCTTGCCGGCACCGCGGTTCACGCCATACACGGTCCAGGTGTTGGTGCCGGTGTAGGAGGTGAGTTCGTATGTGCCGGCGTAGAACTCCAGATTGTCCACCAGATTGTCGAGCAGGGTGGCGTATCTGGAGAAGTTTGCGTCGTACAGTTCCGGCTTGCCTTCGGCCTTGAGGGCGTTAAGCGAGTTCAGCACGGCGTTCACGGCCTCGATGGAAGATGTGTACATCCATACGCTTCCGATTTCGTCGCTGGCTTTGTCGGTATAGGGATTGTAGTAACGCGACATGGCCATGCCCGGACCCTTGAAGTAATTGTCCACGGCGGCGTCGATTATCTCGATGGCGCGCGATGTATTGGCCGTGGCTCCGACTTCCGGTTTCGTAGTGTCGGGGTTGTTCGGCTCGTTCTTTTCCGCCCCGCAGGCTGTGGCGCCCATGACGGTGATTACCGTCAGGGCACCCAGTCTCAGAGTGGCTCTTTTTATGAAATTATCGAAATTCATGATGGAAAAGAGAATATCAGTTCAGTTTGATGGAATAGAAGCACAGCTTGTTCTCGTCGCCGTTCTCCTCGCCCTTGAACACGCCCATTGCGATGGTGACGTCCTTGCCGTTGAATTCCGACAGGTCGTAGACGAACGTACAGTAGCTTCCGGGATCGGAGGGATTTCCGGCGTCGTGCTTGAACTTCCAGCAGCCGTCGGCAGCGGCCTCGGCGGCCTGGGCGTTGTTGCTGACGGGCGACAGATGCTTCACTGTGCCGTCGTCGGTGATGGCCGTAATCTTGAAGAAGGTGTAGTTCGAACCGAAGTTACGTACGGTCAGGTTGAACTTGTTGTGGCCCTCGGCGATGCTGAACTTGGAGTAGAAGTACGACTCGGGCACCTTGGTGTTGACGTTGTCGCCGCCACGGGTCTTGATCAGGTAGCCTTCCGACGGGAAGACCTCGGGATCCTTGGTCAGGGGCATGTAGCTCCATTCGGCTGCCACGTGAGCCACGTCGCGCCACGAGCGGTAAGCGTTGAAGTAGTCGTCGCGGTTTCCGCTGACGGGGCTGATGCCGGTGAAGCTGCTCTTGGTCTGAGGCATCGTGGAGCGAACCATCTCCTTGGTGAGCTTCCAGCCTTCCAGTCCGGGAATCTCGCTGCCGGGGAGCCATGCCCACAGCGATTCGATAGGGCTTGGGGTGAAGGCGATGCGGCGGATCACGAACTGCTTCCAGTAGTCGCCCGCATCGTGACGGAACGTACCGATGGCGATGATCACTTCCTTACCTATATAGGCGCTGAGGTCGGTGATGATCTGCTGATAGTTCTCGGATGCCAGTGTGCGGACGCCGCCGATGAGGTGGGCCACAGGCTCGGCTTCGGACAGGTCAACCACCTGGACACCGAAGTATGCGGGAGCGTCGTCGGATGCGTTGTGCGTACGGCTCTCCAGGGTCATCAGGCAGTTGTCGGCCGTGATGAGCTTGCTGCCGTAAACGAAGGTGTCGAACATCTCCATGTCCACGGGGTTGTTGCGCTGGTCGTCGCTCGAGTTGCGGATGCGCAGGGTCGTTCCCTCGTTCTGCTCCTCGTAGTCGCCCACGAACTCAAGGGTGCACATATAGTTGCAGGCCCAGTCCCAGTGAGGATAGTTCTCGGCGTTGCGGCCGCCGCGGTACTCATTATAATACCACTTGGGAGCGTCCATCAGCGCGGACTTGGTGAGGCCGCGGAGCACGAATGCGCTGCCCATGGTGATCTGCAGCTCGGCCACGCCGTCCACGAAGTCGTCTGCCTTCACCTGCTTGGTCACTTCGGGGTATCCTTCCTTCTGTATGGTGACGGTGTAGTCCTTCAGCGTGAGGTTGCGGAGCTCGAAGTTACCCTGTGCGTCGGTCTCGGTGGACTGGAAGTCGCTTACCTTGACGGTGGCGCCTGTTAAGGGAGCGTTGTCGTGGTCGGCGTCAAGCACGGTACCCTTGATGGATGCGTTGGCGAATACCATGGCGACGTTGACATTGGCGGTGGTCAGCTCGCCGAATTTTTTAGCCGTGACGGTTACGGCCGTAGTCTCGTAACCTTCCTTCTCGAATACGATGATGCCCGAAGTCATCGGCACGTCGGCGAGCGAGTACTTGCCCTGTGCGTCGGTGGACGTCGAGTTGTCGGTTTTGTGAAGCGAGACCTTGACGCCCTGCAGCGGGGTCTGCTGTTCGTCAGTGACGAGGCCGGAGACTGTGCCCATGCCTACCAGGTCATCTCCGTTGGAGTCAGAACATGCCGATGAGCCGACCATAAACAGTCCGGCCACTGCTGCAAGTCCTAACCATTTCAGAAATCCATTAAGTTTCATGTTAAATATTTTGTTGATAATGTTTGTTAGCGTTCTTAATTTTTAAGGTACTGTAGCGTTCGGTAAAAGTCTTTAAGGTTTTTTAAAATGTCTTCAAAACTTTTTACACCGCAAATTAAGCATATTAAAAAAGGTAAAATGTAATCCAGTTGCGCCAAATAAGTATTGTCCTCTACATGTATACAGATTTGGCAAGGATAGAAACTTTCGGAACACATTAAATATGTACCTTTACACCGTAATAATAAACGGGATAGCAAACCGGCTCATAAATATCGTGAAACAATAAAAACAACATAAACGAATACAGAATGCCAACAAAAAACATCATGAAAATCTCGGCGGTAATGGCTGCATCCGTACTGGCATGTACGGCTGCGTATGGCGCCGGACACGGGGCCCGCGGTCCTGTGGATTATGTCAGCACGCTGGTGGGCACGCAGTCGAAACATTCCCTCTCGACGGGCAACACATATCCCGCCACGGCCATGCCCTGGGGCATGAATTTCTGGACGCCGCAGACCGGCAAGATGGGCGACGGCTGGGCATACACCTACGACGCCGACAAGATCCGCGGTATCAAGCAGACGCATCAGCCCAGTCCCTGGATCAACGACTACGGACAGTTCGCCATCATGCCGGTGACCGGAACCCCCGTCTTCGATCAGGACAAACGTGCCTCCTGGTTCTCGCACAAGGCCGAGACGGCCACTCCATATTATTACCGCGTGTACCTGGCCGACCATGACGTGGTGGCCGAAGTGGCGCCTACGGACCGTGCAGCCGCAATGCGCTTCACATTCCCCGACAACGAAAGCTACGTGGTGATCGACGCCATGGACAACGGCTCGTACGTCAAGGTGATTCCGGCGGAAAACAAGGTTGTGGGCTATACCACCAAGAACAGCGGCGGCGTGCCCGACAATTTCCGCAATTATTTCGAGATAGTGTTCGATACCCCGATCACCTACACCGCAACGGTGCTGGACAACGGCGATATCGTCACAGGCCGTGAGTCGGTGGAGGGCAACCATGCCGGTGCAATCATAGGTTTCCGCACGCACAAGGGCCAGGTGGTCAACGCGCGCGTTGCATCCTCGTTCATCAGCCCCGAGCAGGCTGAGCGCAACATGAAGGAACTGGGCGACGGCAACTTCGAGCGCATCAAGAAAGAGGGCCGTGACCGCTGGAACGACGTGCTTGGACGCTTCGAGGTAGAGGACAATGACCTGGACCGTCTGCGCACTTTCTATTCCTGTCTGTACCGTTCGGTGCTGTTCCCCCGCAGTTTCTACGAGTTCGACGCCGCCGGACAGCCCGTGCACTACAGCCCCTACAACGGCGAGGTTCTGCCGGGTTATATGTTCACCGACACAGGTTTCTGGGACACGTTCCGCTGCCTGTTCCCGCTGCTGAACCTTGCCTATCCCTCGATGAACGAGAAGATGCAGGAGGGCCTGGCCAACGCATACCGCGAGAGCGGATTCCTGCCCGAATGGGCCAGCCCCGGACATCGCGGCTGTATGGTGGGCAATAACTCTGCTTCGGTTGTCGCAGATGCCTGGCTGAAAGGCGTTAAGGTGCCTCAGAAGGACATCGACACGCTGTGGGAGGCCGTTGTGAGCGGTACGACCAAGGTGCATCCCTCGGTTCCCTCCACAGGACGCCTGGGACACGAATACTACAACAAGTTGGGCTATGTGCCTTACGACGTGAATATCAAGGAGAACGCAGCCCGTACGCTGGAATATGCCTACGACGACTGGTGTATCTATAAGCTGGGCGAAAGCCTCGGCAAGTCGGCCAAGGAACTGACTCCCTTCAAGAAACGCGCCATGAACTATAAGAACCTGTACGATCCCGAGCACAAGCTGATGCGCGGCAAGAACAAGGATGGAAAGTTCCAGTCGCCGTTCAATCCGCTGAAGTGGGGCGACGCTTTCACCGAAGGCAACTCATGGCATTACACCTGGTCGGTATTCCATGATCCTCAGGGTCTTATCGACCTGATGGGCGGAGACGCCGAATTCACCGGTATGCTTGATTCCGTATTCTCCGTGCCGCCGATCTTCGACGAAAGCTACTATAACTCCGTAATACACGAGATACGCGAGATGCAGATCATGAACATGGGTAACTACGCCCACGGCAACCAGCCCATCCAGCACATGATCTACCTGTACGACTACGCCGGCCAGCCCTGGAAGGCCCAGCACTGGATCCGCGAGGTGATGGACCGCATGTACAACGCCAACCCCGACGGCTACTGCGGCGACGAGGACAACGGCCAGACTTCGGCATGGTACGTATTTTCGGCCATGGGCTTCTATCCCGTATGTCCCGGCAGCGGACAGTATGCGCTCGGCACACCGTTGTTCAAGAAAATGAATGTCAAGCTGGAGAACGGCAAGACGCTGAGCATAAACGCTCCTGAAAACAGCGACGAGAACCGATATATCTCGGCCATGACGCTGAACGGCGTGAACCACGACCGCAACTATCTGACCCACGACGAACTGACCTCCGGAGCCGTTATCGACTTCCGTATGGCTCCTACTCCCAACGAGACCCGTGGCGTGTCGGCCGAGTCGCGTCCCTACTCGTTCAGCAACGAGGCAGCCAAGGCCACCGGCAAGAAAGCAGCCAAGAAGGCGAGCAAGTCTGCCGGTAAGCGATAAGGCAAGCAAGAAAGCCAATAAGAGTAAATCAATAAGAGTAAGAGTAAATAGGATTACCCTGAACATCGATACGTAAGAATAGTGTAAGGAGAAAGCCGGGCGAGCGATCGTCCGGCTTTCTGTCTTTCTGTCCGGATGAAATTTTCTTTTTCTCATTTTAATAGTGTCCGTTAGCGAAATTTTTGCTAACTTCGCATAATAAGGATGAATTTCATTGTTTCTTGTTTCAATCCTTACACATTCCTCGCCGTATCTCATCGGTCAAATTATATTAAACGCGTGAGCCTATGTCAACCCCTCCATTTAACATATCAGCAGAAGCTATCAATCGTATTGCTGAAATATCGGCCCTTTTGGAGCGACATAATATCGCTGTGGAGGGAGAGCAGGCCCTGAAGCTTCGCAAAGCAAACCGCATCAAGACAATTCATTCGTCTCTCGCCATCGAGGGTAACACTCTCAGTGAGAATGAAGTTAGAGATATTATCAACGGCAAGCGGGTAGTGGCGCCAATCCGTCAGATTCAGGAGGTAAAGAACGCTATCCGCGTCTATGATCTATACTCTCAGTTAAATCCATTTGCTGAAAAGGATTTGCTCAATGCTCACGGTATAATGATGGAGGCTTTGACCGACGATGCCGGGCGATACCGCAGTGGCGGTGTCGGGGTATTTGGCGAATCGGGGCTCGTCCATATGGCTCCGCCACCACAACGAGTTCCCGAATTGATGGGCGATCTTTTCACATGGCTCAAGAAATCGAAAGACCATTTGTTGATTCGGTCCTGTGTGTTCCACTACGAATTTGAATTTATACATCCGTTCTCTGATGGCAACGGACGTACCGGACGATTGTGGCAATCACTGATCCTTGGCCGGCTCAACCCTCTCTTTGAGCATCTTCCGGTCGAGAATATGGTGTATGCCAATCAGCAGGAATACTACAACGCTATTGCCACATCCACCCGCGAGGGGCAGTCAGGTCCCTTTATCGACTTTATGCTCAACGAAATATTGAAGGCACTTCAAAAGAATATACGAGAAGAAGTACCCGATAAAGTACCCGATAAAGTACCCAATAAAGTACCCAATAAATCCGAGCTGTCTATTCTAAGGTTGCTTGCGGATAATCCTCGTCTTACTCGTGTAGAACTCGCCGAGAAATCAGGACTTACCGAAAACGGAATAAAGAAGATTATCACCAACATGAAAGCTGCCGGTTGGATAGAGCGCGAGGGTAGCAACAAGACCGGATACTGGGTCGTTAAATACGACTTAAATAGTTGAGAGCCATGTTATATGGCTATTAAGAAATTGTTTTTATTTAATGAGGCTCGGGGAAATAGCTGCACTATGCACTCGGTTGAGCAGTAAAGATTATGAGATAGCTACCTGTATATGATATAGACAAGTAAAGCAATACAAACAACACCCATGAGAAAGATTCTAATAACGTTTGTACTATGCTGCATGGCTTTATGTGGCTTTGCACAAGAGCATTTATCATTTAAGGGCATACCTATCACAGGCTCTATGACTACGTTCTGTCAGAAGCTAAAAGCCAAGGGCCTTGTTCAGATAGGAACCAAGAGCAATGTGCGCATGTTTAAGGGTGACTTCACTGGACGGCAGGCAACTGTTGGAGTCGCTGCCGTCGATAATGGTCAAGATGTCTTTTCAGTTGCCGTGTTCTTCGATTCGTCAGATAGTTGGAACACCCTTGTCAACACATACGAACATTATAAAGGCTTATACACTGAGAAGTATGGCAATCCTGCGCAATGTGTGGAAAATAATCCAAGCACTTCGGATTCTAATACTCGTCTTATGTATGAGTTATGTCAAGGTCGAGTTACTTATGCCTGCATATTTGAGGCTCCAGGTGGAGTAATCCAGTTATCTATTGAGGAGGAGGGATACAGTAAAGGGTTAGTCATGATTAAATATGAAGATGCTCAGAATGTCAGTGCTAAACGACAAAAAGACTTAGACGAAATATAAATTGGATGTTGCCATCAACTTTCGGAATCCTGTGGTTCGGAATCACAGGCGTTCGGCATACGTGAGTGCGAAAACTTCTCTTTGGCGATTTCGACGGCCTGTTGCAGTTTGCGCTCCAATAGTTTTCTGTCGGGTAGCTTTGTGAGGTATTCTGCCACGCGGATGTTGCTGTCGTTGAGGTGCATCAGCTCCACATGTTCTTCGTTTTTGCCGGTGCAGAGAATCAGACCAATAGGTTTGTTCTCTCCTTCCATCATCTCGTATTTTTCAAGCCAGCGCAGATATAGTTCCATCTGTCCCTTATATGCAGCCTTGAAATCGGTCAGTTTAAGGTCGATAGCGACCATACAGCGCAGGCGACGATTGAAAAACAACAAATCTATATAGTAATCCTCGTTGTCAACCGTAATGCGTTTCTGACGGGCCATGAATGCGAAGTCATTGCCCATTTCTGTTATGAAATTCTGCATTTCGCTTACAATTGAAGATTCAAGGTCTTTCTCGGAGTAGTTGCCTTCAAGACCAAGAAAATCCAAGAAATAAGGATCCCGGAAAGCGAGGTCTGCCGACATCCGGCGTTCATCGCGTAGCAATTCCAGGTCATGAACTATTACTTCATCCGGCTGTTTGGCAATGGCCGTACGCTCGTAAAGCATACTGTCAATCTTGGCTTTCAGGGTGCGTTTTGACCACCTCTGATCTGCTGCCATCGTAAGATAGAACTGACGCTTGAGCTCATCTTCGATAGGGATAACTTGCAGGAAATGAGACCAGGACAATTGTCGCACCAGTGGTGCGACAATTTGGATGTCGGGAAATACACTGGCAAATTTCATCATCTTGCGCAGACTTTTAGCATCGTAGCCTCTACCGTATTCTTCCGTAAGATTGTTTGCGAGGCTCGCGACAATCTGCTTGCCGTAGGCGGCACGTTCACCGCCAAGCACCTCGCGGTTGATACGCTCGCCAATGTGCCAGTACATCAGGGTCATGCCGGCGTTGACCGTGGCCGCGACTTGAAGCCGCGACTGTTCGATTATGGCATGAATGTCGGAGACTATCTGGTTTTCTGCATGAGTTGTAACCTGTTCCATACGGCTAAGCGAAATGTTTCTGAGTTAATTACTTGGTCATTATCAGATGAAGTTACTTCTGAATGTGCAAAATTAGCGAAAAATTCGCTACGGACACTATAAAAGAAACATATTCTAAAATGAAAATCAATAATTAAGAAAATCAGGACTTACGGAAAATGGTGCGAAAAAGATTGTCTCCAACAAAAAAGCCGGGTGGATAGAACGCAAGGGTAGAAAAAAGCCGGTATATAGTGATCCAGGCGGTATTCGCAACGCATATCTGTAACATTGGCGGACACTTGAATGGTGCCCGCCAATGCCAATGCGATGCAGATGGGAAGTCTGATTCCCATCTGTCGGAAGTGTTAATTGTTAATGTTTTTTCAATCGGTTCTCAAGCATCTTGATGTAATAACCGCCTACTACCGAACGGGCCTGGAATCCGCGCTGGTCGGCACGGTCGGTGTAAACCCAGTCGCTCATGGGCACGCGGTGGCGCGTGTCGTTCATGAACCGGTGTATGGGCGCGATGAACTTCTGGAACGTAGCCTTGTCGGGAGCCATGGTGGCGGTCCACATTACCCAGTCGGTCTTGGTGTATGTCTCGCGGTTGTCCAGCGGGAGTCCGTACTTGTTCTGCATCTTCAGGTAGTAGGGAATCTCCTTCTCCATGATTTTGTCGGGGAAGATGTTCAGATCTAAGAGCTTATCCCATACCAGATTGTATTTCTGGCTCCAGGTTCCGGCCTTGTCGAATGTGAGGCGGTAGTGGTCGCCGTCGTCGGCCATTTTCTCCCATTCGGCAGCCATGGCGCGGGCTTTGTCGAAGTATTCCGTAGCAATGTTCTTCTTGCCGAGCATGTCTGCCAGCTGAGCGTACGACGCCACGGCCAGGATGGCCTTGATGGAGAGGTTGGCGTTGTGAGCGAAGTGGCCGGCGAAGTCGTCGGTACAGAGCTGGTTCTCGGGGTCCAGACCATACTGAGCCAGATACTTGACCCATGTCGACAGCACGTTCCAATGCTTGGCGGCATAGTCGGCGTTGCCCTCGACCTTGGCCAGGGCGGCGCACAGAATCAGCATGTTGCCCGATTCCTCCACAGGCATGTCGCCGCCGTAGGTCTGGCCGTTGGCCAGCGGGTAGGTGCCGACGTCGTGTGCAGCGAAGGGTTTGGTCCACTTGCCGCTCTCCGAGTAGTAGAAGATGTGGTTCATCATGCCCTTGACGAGTTCGGGGTTATATACCAGGAACATAGGAGCGGAGGGATATGTGATGTCCACGGTGCCGATGGAGCCGTTGCTGAAGTTTTCCTTCGAGAACCAGTCGATCTCACCTTCGGGAGTCTCCACGAGCTTGTGGGCCGCGATGGCCTGGCGGTAAGCCAGGGCGCAGAGGTCGGCGTACTCGCTGCCGCCGGCTGCGGTGGCCTCGTTAATCAGGTCCTTGTCGAATTTGGTGCTGCGGGCCATCAGCGACGAATATTCGTCGGCGGCCAGACGCAGCTGCTTCATGATGTCTGAGTCGTTGTTGCGGTTCCAGTAGGGGCGCAGGTTGGTGCCGAAGTACTGGATGGAATACTGATCGTCGTATCCTACCATCAGGTAACCGGAAGCCTTCTGGGTCTTGCCCATGTTCACGGTCATTCCCACCTCGTGGCCCGAAACGGGTTTGCCGGGTTTCTTGCCGTTGTGGAATGCCTTGCGCGAGGTCTTGGCAACACCGTTCCAGGGCGTTGCGTTCGGCTCGACGGAAGCCAGGTAGAACGTACCCCAGTCGATGCGCACGCCGTCACCGCTCTTGCCTAATACTTTCTGGTCGACGCTCGAGATTGTGGCGCACTTGATGCCACCCTCGTTCACCAGGCCGGAAGTGGTGTTCTGGGCGATGTTGTCGATGGCCCATTCGCGGCCTGCCTCGAAATACAGGCGCACGTTATGGCTCTTGCCGTCGTTGCTTGCCACGTTGTATGTGATATAGTTCACGGGACGGCTCAGCAAGTCGAGGTTGTCCATGAACATAGGCGCGGTGAATGTAAGCGTCAGGTTCACGCCGCCGCACTTGAAGTCGTAGACGGTGTTCATGGGCAGTACCTGACATGCGGTCTGCACGGCTGTCTTGTTGAAGGTGGTGGAGGGGTTCTCCTCGATTTCCAGGCCGAAGTCCAGGAAAGCCAGTCCGCCGCGGTCGCGGCACCATGCTGCAATCAGGTTCTTGCCGGGACGCAGCGACTTGCGGGCCTCGCCCTCGAGCAGGAGGCGCACTCCCTTGTGGCACTGGTTGCCGGTGTCCACCACCTTGATGCCGTTGATGTATATTATCACGTCGTCGTCGTGCGAGTAGTTGAGGTAAACGGGCTTGTTGCCGATGCCCGAGGGGACGTTCACGTCGCGGCGTACCCAGATTTCCTCGGTGTTCCAGAGGGTGTTGGCCAGGTGTTCCTGAGGCACGGAACCGAATGCGCCCTTGTCGCTTTTCCAGGACGATGCGTCGAAACCGGGCTCATACCAGTCGGCGGCGGGCTTCGAGGTGGTGTAGCGTCCTGTCCAGGCCTCGCCGTCGGCGGTGGGCACCAGCATCGACAGGTTCGGCACTTCCTTGCCCATGAAGCGATAGTCGGTGCCGTCCACGTTGATTACGCCGATCAGGGGGAACTGTGTGCCGGTCCAGTGACGTGTCACGTCATCGTACAGATTGTCGGACATGGACCAGCAGCTGGTGTAGGGGTCTACCGTCACAAGCGGAACCGCAGGCGCACGGAACGCCGACCAGGCTGTGGATGCACCCGTCAGTATCGCGGCTGCAAGAATAATAGGTTTGAAGTTCATTGTATTTGAGTTATTGATGGAATTTGATTCAGAGCATTGTGACTAAGTATCGTGACTAAGCCTTGTGACTAAGCGTTGTGATGAGTCACGCCACAAAGGTACAAGGAATTTTACGCGGACCTGTAACAGACCGCGCCATATTTATCCCGGAGACGGGCCAATACAATTTTGGCAATATCCGATACAAATTTGTCACGCTGTTATATGCCTGATATGCCTTTGGAGAGGGGAAATATTTTGTATATTTCAAAAATGATAATTAATTTTGCGTTGAATAAGAGCACGAGCCTAATTCAACTGATATCATGAAAATCGGATTTCGAATCATACTTACGGTCGCGATGCTGTTTGAAGCATTGGCGGCATACTCATACAATATGCGTCAGACGTTGAACCGGGACGGCCTGTCGAACAGCGCGATTCTCTCCATTGCGCAGGATGACGACGGCTATCTGTGGTTAGGCACATGCGATGGCGTCAACATAGCCGACGGCCGGTCGGTCAATCCATTCAGTCAGATATTTCCGGGCCAGGCATTGTCGGGCAATATAATCGAGGGCGTGTATAATGGAGGCAACGGCAGGATGTGGGTGCTGAGCAATTATGGCCTGGACCTGGTTGATACACGAACCGGCCGGGTCACGACTTTCCCTCAGTTCGGCGGTCAGGAAAAGATTGCAGTGAGCAAGGACGGTCTATTGTATGTATTGGGCGAGGACTCCAGCCGGTACCGCTATACGGGAGATCCGGAATCAGGGTTTGAAAAGGCAAGCAAACTGGATGTGCCATTCAAGGATGTGCTGCATTTAGACATAATTGACAATAGGATGTGGGTATTTACCCGCAACGGCATCAGGGTGGCGACTTTGCCTAAGTCTGCCGAAGGGCCTGAAAACATAAGGATGGATGTTGTGGACAGACAGCCGATTCTGTTCGCCAACAACATCGGAAATGAGATATATCTGATAGATGGCGACGGCTGGATATGCCGCGTGCGTAAAAACGGGAGCCGTGAGCGGCTGGCGGACATTTCGGCGGAGGTGCGCCGGCGCGGCCGTGTTTCGGATATAGCCCGCAATCATAACGGATTGTTTCTTGTGTCTTTCAGCACGGATGGCGTGATACAGGTGGATGCCTCGAACCCGTCAAGCCCTGTTATTGCCGACATGGGTCTCAAGGTCGGAGTGTTCTGTCTGGAGACATCTTCCAGACAGGATGTGGTGTGGATCGGGTCCGACTGTCAGGGACTCTACACATGCTGGGAGGATGCGTACGGAATCCGTTCATACGATTTCAATTCGTTCGGCAACAGTATAACCCATCCGATCCGCGCTATATTCCTTGACAGCAGGAATACATTATGGCTCGGGACAAAGGGTGACGGATTGCTCAGAATCAACAATTTCGATGAAGGACGGCCCGAGGCCAGCCTCCGCACGGGGTCGCTGTACACATCGTCGAATTCCCCTCTGCTGCACAATTCGGTGTTCGGGTTCGGCCGGAGTTCAAGACCGGTGTTGTGGATAGCTACCGAAGAGGGCCTGAACTATTACAGTTACGTGACCGACCGTATAAACAGGGTGGAATCGGTTAAAGACATACGCTATGTCCATCAGGTAGAGGAGGTAGGAGACACATTGTGGATGTGTACGCTGGGACTCGGGGTCATTAAGGCGGCAATCAAGGGAACGCCGGATAATCCCGTGCTGACGGACGTGAAGAAATACATACTCGACAACGGAGCCGTATCGTCCAATCAGTTCTTCTCCATAACGCACGACGCATCGGGCAACCTGTATTTCAGCAACCGGGGCAAAGGCGTGTTCAGGTACAGCAATGGCAAAATGACTTCCATCCCTTTGAAAAACAGGTATGACACCAACGGCGTGCGTGACGTGTTCGATGCCGTGGCCGACAGAAACGCCTTGTGGGTCGGTACCGGCAAAGGATTGATAAAACGTACGCCGGATTCGGAAAAACATTTCGCGGGACGTCAATTCGGATTTCCGAACAATACCATACATGAAATAATGAGCATGCCGGACGGTAAGATATGGATTTCGACCAACAACGGCATAGTCAGCTTCAATCCGGAGAACGAGGAGACTCAGACATACGCCGGCAATTACGGAATAAACGTGACCGAATTCAGTGACGGAGCAAGCGCATACACGGGGAGCACCATGATGTTCGGCGGTATCAACGGTCTGGTGATAATCAACAAGAACGAAGACTACAAGGCCATCGAACCCTATATGCCGGCCTTGAGGTTGCAGAAAGTCAATATAGGTGGCGTCGAGACCGGAATGTCGGAACATCTGTATCTGTCGGGAGGAACCGACAGGCTGGAATTCGGACCGAAGCAGAACCATTTCTCGCTGACTTTCGCCGCCCCCGATTTCATCAACGCCGACAACTATACATACTATTACACGCTGAACGGCAAGGACTGGATCAACAACGGCCCGTCGCCGGTGATCTCGTTCAACGAGATGAAATACGGCAGCTACAAACTCAGTGTGAAGTACCTGAACCGCGCCACGGGCGTGGAGAGCAAGCCATACGTGCTGAACATCGTGGTGCTGGCGCCCTGGTATCTCAGCTGGTGGGCCAAGACTTTCTATTTCCTGATGTTGGCCGCAGCCGTCGCAGGCGCAATCTATCTGTATCTGAGGCGCCAGCGTGAACGTCAGACCCGCGAGATGGACCGCATGGAGCAGCAGCACCGCGAGAACCTGTACGAGGAGAAGCTGCGGTTCTTCACCAACATCACGCACGAGTTCTGCACGCCCCTGACGCTGATATACGGCCCCTGCGAACGCATACAGACGTATCCCGGCACCGACGACTATATCAGCAAGTACGTGGGACTGATACGCAACAATGCCGAACGTCTTAACAGTCTGATACAGGAACTGATAGATTTCCGAAGGATGGAGACGGGCAACAAGCGTCTGAAGATCCGCAGCGTGGCCGTCAGCGACCTGTGTTCCGACATAATAGGCTCGTTCTCGGAACTGTCGGACCGCAACAGCATCGATTTCGTGAGCGAGGTGGATCGCGACATACAGTGGAACACGGATTTCAGCTGTCTGCGCAAGATAGTGACCAATCTGATATCCAATGCATTCAAATATACCAGCCCGGGAGGAACCATCAAGGTGGGGCTTCGGGTAGTGGACGGTAAACTGAGGCTCAGCGTCTATAATACCGGCAAAGGAATCCTTCCCGAGGACCGCGAGCGTATCTTCAACCGCTACAGCGTGCTGGACAATGTTGAGGAAAACGCCGTGAAGGGAATATCGCACCGCAACGGACTCGGCATGGCCATCTGTCACAGCATGACCGAACTGCTGCAGGGACGCATCGAGATCGAAAGCGAGGTAGGGGTGTACGCCGAGTTCGTCGTGACGTTGCCGCAGCTTGAGGTCAACGTCGACGGGGATGCCGCGAGCGTGAAGGAAGCGCCGCAGCGAGTGAAGCTTCCGGAGATTTCGGTGGATACCGCCAAACCGGTGGCCTCGGCAGCCAAACTCAAGGAGAACCTGGGCAAGGTATTGGTGATAGACGACAATCCCGAGATACTCACCATGATACGCGACACTTTGGCCGATTACGACGTGGTGGTGGCCGGCAATGCCCAGGAGGGACTGGACTGCATCACGCAGCTGTCGCCGGACCTGATTATAAGCGACATCATGATGCCCGGCATGAACGGACTGGAATTCACGCGCCGGGTGAAGTGCAACAGACACACCATGCACATTCCGCTTATTCTGCTGTCGGCCAAGACCAGCAATGCCGAGCGCGTGGAGGGCATCGAGGCCGGCGCCGACGCCTATATAGGAAAGCCGTTCAGCCTGAACTATCTGCGCGCCGTGGCCAAACGTCTGCTTGAGAACAAGATCCGGCTGAAGGAATATTACAACACCTCGGCCAGCGCGTTCGAGTTCAACAACGGCAAGCTGATACACCGCGAGGACAAGGATTATCTGGACAAGATAACCGAATTCATCGACGCGCACATCGAGGACAGCGAGCTGTCGCCCGACCATCTGGCCGCACACATGAAGATCAGTGTCCGGAACCTGTACCGCAAGTTCAAGGAAATGGGATGGCTGCCCCCGAACGATTTCATTAAGAACCACCGCATAAGTTACGCCGCGAAACTGCTGCAGACAACATCCTATACCGTTCAGGAAATCATTTACCGCAGCGGTTTTACAAATCGGTCACATTTCTATAAGGAATTCGACAAGCGCTTCCACACCACGCCCAAGGATTACCGCAACCGCAACAAATGTTGCGATAATTCGCTGGTGGAAGCGAAGAAAGAGGCGTAATCCCGATTTGTTTCCGTTTGTGACATTTTTGTATGGTGTCGCATGTATTCAGGGATAACGACATTCTTGTCGTTTAGGCATACAGATTAATATAGGAATACATGTAACTTTGCCACCAGATAAACGAACCAGATATCATGAACAGAATTATAATCACATTAACAGGGGCGTTGGCTCTGTCGACGGCAATCCCGGCGTATTCGTCGGAGACGTGCATCTGCCAGCCGGACAATGTCAAGGTCAGCCGTGTGGACCGCGCCGCATATAAGTGTCAGCGGCCCGCGAAGAAGGAGCGTCTGTTCCACTCCGATGCCGTGGAGCGGGAGATAAAAAGGGTGAAATCCCTGCTGACGAATCCCAAACTGGCATGGATGTTCGAGAATTGTTTTCCGAACACCATCGACACCACCGTGCATTACAGGACAGGCGAGGACGGCAAGCCCGACACCTTCGTATATACGGGCGACATCCACGCCATGTGGCTCCGCGACTCCGGAGCGCAGGTGTGGCCGTATGTGCAGCTGGCCAATTCCGACCCGCAGTTGCGCAAGATGCTGGAGGGAGTGATACGCCGTCAGCTGATGTGCATCAACATCGACCCTTACGCCAATGCCTTCAACGACGGACCCACCGGTGGCGAATGGCAGTCGGATGTGACCGACATGCTGCCGGAGGTGCACGAGCGTAAATGGGAAATCGACTCGCTGTGCTATCCGGTGCGTCTGGCTTACGAGTACTGGAAAGTGACGGGCGATGCGTCCGTGTTCGACCAGGCATGGATTCAGGCCGTGGACAACATTCTGACCACCTTCCGCGAGCAGCAGCGCCGCGACGGCCATGGCAAATACAAATTCATGCGTAAGACGGAGCGGGCTTTCGACACGCTGAGCAACAACGGAATGGGAACGCCGGTGAAACCGTGCGGACTGATCGCGTCGAGCTTCCGTCCGTCGGACGACGCCACGACCCTGCAGTTCCTGGTGCCCTCCAATTTCTTCGCGGTGTCCATACTGCGCAAGGCGGCCGAGATTCTGGATACGGTGAACCATGACGCACGCAGGAGCGCCGAGTGTCGCGCACTGGCCTCCGAGGTGGAGGATGCGTTGCAGAAACATGCCGTGTACAATCATCCCGAATACGGTAAGATATATGCCTTTGAATGCGACGGTTTCGGCAATCATTTTCTGATGGACGATTCCAATGCGCCCAGCCTGATGTCAATGCCTTATCTGAGTGATGTGGACGTAAACGACCCGATATATCAGAACACCCGTCGCTTCATCTGGAGCGACAGCAATCCCTATTTCTTCAAGGGAAAGGCTGGCGAGGGCATAGGCGGCCCGCATGTGGGTTACGACTATATCTGGCCCATGAGCCTGATGATGAAGGCGTTCACCAGCACCGACGACGCCGAGGTGGCGCAGTGCCTTAAGAGCGTGATGGACACCGAGGCCGGCACCGGTTTCATTCACGAATCGTTCCATAAGGATGATCCGTCCGACTTCACCCGCGCATGGTTCGCATGGCAGAACACACTGTTCGGCGAACTGGTGCTGAAGCTGGTGAACGAGGGTAAAATCGACCTGCTCAACAATATATGAGCAAGTCGGAATAACACAGATTCTACATGATGAAAAAGTTAGGAATATTTTTTGGATTGGTTATGGTTATCATGGTGCTGTCGGGTTCAGGCAGCACCATGCTTGCTGTTGAAAAGACAGAGTTCAACGTGGCGAGCTATAACCTGCGACAGTTGAACGACGGCGACACGAAGGCCGGCAACGGATGGTCGCGCAGATGCCCGGTGTTGGGACAACTGATCAGGTATCATGAGTTCGACATCTTCGGCACACAGGAGGGGTTCAAGACCCAGCTGGAGGAACTTAAGGCCCTGCTACCGGGTTACGATTACATCGGCGCGGGACGCGAGGACGGCAAGGATGCCGGCGAGCATTCGGCCATATTCTATAATACAGAAAAGTTCAGGTTGCTGGATCACGGCGATTTCTGGATCTCGGAGACGCCCGACAAGCCGGGCCTTGGCTGGGACGCCGTCTGCCCGAGGATATGCTCGTGGGGAAAGTTCCGTCATAAGGAAAGCGGCCGGGAGTTCGTGATGTTCAACCTGCACATGGACCACGTCGGCAAGAAGGCCCGTGTGGAGGGCGCCAAGCTGGTGCGCAGCCGCATCGACAGCTTCGGCCGGGGCTGCCCGGCATTCGTGACCGGCGACTTCAACGTGGACCAGACCAGCCCGTCGTACCGTACCATCACCGCAGGCGGCGACCTGCTGGATTCGTACGAAGTGGCTCAGCTCCGGTACGCCCTGAACGGCACGTTCAACAGCTATAAGACCGATAATTACACCGACAGCCGCATCGACCATGTGTTCGTCACGCCCGGTGTCAAGGTGCTTAAGTACGGAGTATTGACCGACACCTACCGTACACCGGAGAACAGCAAGCGGGTAAACGCCAATGACGCACCCGAGGAGATAGAGGTGAGCCGCTATGTGGCCCGCACACCTTCCGACCATTTCCCGGTTGTGGTAAGGGTGTCGCTGGACCTGAACAACAACTAATATAGACGAAAAAACATGAGAATTGCGATATTATTAGGACTCCTCACGCTTTCGGCCACGTTGCAGGCAAAAAATCCGGTGTTCGAAGGTTGGTACGCCGACCCTGAGGGGGTGGTTTTCGGTGATACCTACTGGATTTATCCCACATGGAGCGACCTCTACGAGCGACAGACATTCATCGATTGTTTTTCATCGAAAGATCTGGTTAACTGGGAACGTCACCATGCCATAATCGACACTGATAGGGTGAAATGGGCGCACAAGTGTATGTGGGCACCCGCTATCGTTGAAAACAACGGTAAATACTATCTCTTTTTCTCGGCCAACGATGTGCATGAGGGCGAGATCGGAGGCATAGGAGTAGCCGTGGCGGAGCGTCCCGAGGGACCGTTCCGTGACCTTCTCGGCCGTCCGCTCATCAATGAGATTGTAAATGGCGCGCAGCCTATCGACCAGTACGTCTTTAAGGATGACGACGGAGACTGGTATATGTATTATGGCGGCTGGGGACACTGCAATATGGTGCGTCTCAACGACGACTTCACGGCCCTGCAGCCCTGGGAGGACGGGAGCTACTACCGCGAAGTCACTCCCCAAGGCTATACCGAAGGCCCGTTCATGCTGAAACGCAACGGAAAGTATTATTTCATGTGGAGCGAAGGAGGATGGGGAGGCCCGGATTATTCCGTAGCCTACTCTATGTCCGACAGCCCGTACGGCCCTTTTGAGCGTGTCGGGAAAATACTTTATACCGACCCTGAAGTGGCTACAAGTGCCGGGCATCATTCGGTAATTCAGATTCCCGGGCAGGACGAATACTATATCGTGTACCACCGCCGTCCGTTGGGCGATGACGGACGCGACCACCGTCACACCTGCATCGACCGCCTGAAGTTCAATGCCGACGGCACTATCGCACCTGTCAAAATAACCCGTGAAGGCGTCCCTTCGCGAGTTATAGAATCCAGGCAACAATGATGAAAGAGCGTCGACGCGGCGTTTGAATACGATATCGGATGATATAACGTTGTTTAAGTGAGAGGATTCCGGAGTGGAGTGGCTCGAGAAACAATAACAACGTATGCGCAAGTTGAAGATGGGATTATAGCTCTCGGCTATGATGGCGGCGGTCGCCGCTGTGGGAGCCGAGAAGTTTATATCGTTTGATGCCCGGAAGGGTTATTATCCGCTGATCGAGAATGGGAAACCTGCCGCTGTCTATATAGATCAGAAGGTGGATTCGGCGGCGATTATCGCTGCGAAAAATCTGTCGAAGGATTTCCAAGTATTACTGTCCGCTAAACTTTTGAGGTCAACTTAAAAGTTTAGCGGACAGTAATAGTTTTTAAACAGCTCTTAATATCCCTGAACTCAATTCAATATTATCTGTCAACAGAATTCAGTATAACGGGTCCCTTATCCTATTTCCCAAATGAAAACCTTATACCCAGGTTCAAATTGAAATTAAAGGGTTTTTCTTTATAAATCGTCCGGATATCTGTTCCGTCATTGAAATAGTAGCTGATTCCGGGTTCAACGAATATACTCATTGACTTTACAAGAGTGCATTGAACTCCGACTGAGGCATTAACCGACCATTGCATGGGTTTTTCTGACAGATTCTCCGACACCCTTTTCTTCTTTTGCTGGTCGAGGAAATAATCCTTGTCAAGTTTTGCAGAAACGCATTTCTCTGCAAGTACCCCGGTCGATGCATACAGGTCCAATCTTTTCCACGAAATAAAACGGTATTTCACGTTGAGAGGGATGCCGATATAATGCAGCTTCTGTTCGCCGGTATAATAATGGCTCTCGCTGCCTTCCCTGACATCGGAGGTAAGGTTGGTATAACTCAGCCCTGTTTCTATGCCGATTCTTTCGTTGAAATTATACGTAAAGGAAACTCCGGCCCTTATAGGAAGGTGATGTTTGATGTCAGTTTCAATGTCTTTGCCTTGATTAAAGACAAGAATACCTAACAAGGGATTGTCTGCCCAGTCTGAATTATCCGGTCCGACGCCTGCTCCGACAAATAAATCCCCGTTAGAACTGTAGCTCAAAGCAGAACCGGTTCCCCCCGAACTGTATATGGCAACGGATACATTGTTCGAGGCCGACACTTTCTTAGGTATTGATGCTATGTGGCCATTATCAGCATCCGGATGGAACTGTTGCTTTTCCATACGCTCAACTCTTTCTGCGGTGTCATTGGATTTAACCGGTTTTTCTTCGACCACAGCCGGATTATCCCGATTTTCATAAGTATGATTATCGGCGGTCTGCGCCTCCGCCTGTATTTCAGTTTGCGCAGATGGTATGGCAGGCAATATGTCGGAGCCATGCGCCGGGAGTATGTTTTGAGCAATCAGGGTTTTAGACGGTTGTTTGTCCCGAACGGCGTGAGCCATTGTGTTCTGCGGACGAATTTCCGGACTGATCACAGGATTATCGGTTGCTTTGGTCCGCAGTGGTGCCAGGGATGCTTCCTGTTTTATATTGATTAAATGAACGCCCGCTGATATGACGACTGCAATCATTGCGGCGGCAGCGATACTCCTTTTAACCCATATCATCACAGGGCGCTTCATCGGACGGGAAGTTGATGAAGTTTCAGCCCGTTGTGCTTCTATGGCCTCCCACAGATTATCCGGCTCGTCAATTTCGTAGCCGGTCATCCGGTCATGGACTTTATGTAGCCAATCTTCGTTCATGGTAATATGGGTATTAATAGTAATATTGCCTGATTTTAGTCGCCAGTAAAGATTTAGCGCGGTGCAATTGTGAGGCTGAAGTGCTTTCTTTTATGTCAAGCAATTTTGCAATCTCCTTATGGCTTTTGTTCTCAATAACATATAAGTTGAATATTGTTCTATATCCATCGGGAAGTTCACGTATAAGCTTGAATAAAACTGATGAAGGCAGTGCATCCACATCCGGATCCTGATCCGGTTTGTCATGTTCTTGTTCCGATATTTCAACAAATTCAAAGCGATTGTTTTTTTGAAGAAATTTCAGTGTTTCATTAACGGTGATTTTTGTCATCCATCCTTTCAGAGAACCTTTCCCACGATATTGAAATGAAAGAATACCTGAAAAAATCTTTAAGAAACTGTCTTGAAGAACATCTTTTACATCTTCATCATTAACGATATAGCGAGAACATATAGCTGCAAGATATCGGACGTATGTGGAATACACCGTTCTCATAGCCATAGGATCGCCTTGTTTGACAAGGTCAAGAATCTGTTCCTCGTTGTCAGTTTCTATGGATGCCACCAGACCTTCGATTTATAAGAAAGGCTCGGGAGAAACGGTTATAAGACATCCGTTTCTCCTTCGCCAATAATGGTTCGCGGTTTTTTACTCTACTGTAACGGAGATTGTGCCTGTTTTCTTGTCATTGTCTGTGACTGTAACAGAGGTGGTTCCGGTTTTCACACCCTTTATGGTGATTTTGTCGTCCTGTACTGTAACGGTTGCAATTTCCGTATCTGTCGCTGTTGCGGTATAAGGCATCGTGTCTCCTATGACTGTTACGGTTTCTTCTTCTCCAACCGCTACTGACACACTCTTTTTGTCAAAATCAAGGCCTTCCTCGGCCGATTCCATGACAGTGACGGTGAATTGGCCTTTGACCTGCTTGGCATCAGTAACCGTGATAGTAGCCGTACCTTCCTTTACGCCTGTAACCGTGATGGTGCCGTTGTCGGCTTGTGCCGTAGCGATTATTTCATCGCTCGATGCGACGGTGAATGGAGCCGTGCCGCCACTTACTGTCACTGTTGCGGTTGCACTGGGTGCCACTGCCACATTGGCCGGGTCGAACTTGAGTTCGGGGTCTTTGGGGTCATCGTCGCTGGCGCAGGATGTGATTGCCACTGCGGACACACATGCCAGCAGCGCTACGGTGAGTTTGAAAAACTTTGATATTTTCATCGTAGTTGTATGTTTATAGTTGTAACCTATTTCCTGAGAACTCTTATTAAATCTTCCTTTTGCAAAATCTTGCATCGGGAGGATGATTTTTTTGCTGTTTTATTCTATGCCGTTGGAATACCGGATATTGTATGCGTCGATTTCTTGTTTCAGAGGGCGCATCTTTATCTCAAACTCAGCAGATTTTTCGCCAGTGAAGGACTTCCACTTCAGTTTGATTCCGGCTTTGCCGGCGTCGGCTCCAGGCAGTTTGTTAAGATTAAACGCTATCAAAGCGTCTCCCCAATTCCCGTTTGTGTCACCTTTGGCATCGTGCCTTAATTCAAGCTCATAGGGGTCTTCCGGATTGGTCCCGGTCACAAGATTAAGAACATGGGTGGCATGAGGAGAACTCCAGAGAGTGCGTATCCGCAGCGTCAGATAGCCGTCTTCAGCCACAGTAACCCAATCCTGCACGATTTCAACGGGATCATCCCCAAACTTGGCGGCATCTTGTTCCCCCAGAGTTTCCACCGGCAATTTGGTGCGGATGCTGTCAAGCCAGTTGACTTCGACATACCTTGTGTTTTTGTCTTGTGGCGAAACATTGGTTTCCGTATAGTTCACAAGGGCTCTGACTTCTTTTGCTCCGAAAGGAGAAGACTTCAGATTCGTCGGTACCAACTGGGTCTCGTCGTCGAGTTGCATTATAAAGCTGCCATCAGCATCAGGACATACGGTGACAAGTGCAGTCGGTCTCAGCAACTCGGAAGAATCGTCGTCATTGATACATGATGGAAGCATCATAAGTAGCACAACTCCGACTACAGATAATATAAGATGTTGTCTTACCATATCATTGTGATTTTATTGGTTGTTCTGTTATATTAAATCCGAGGATAATGAAAACCTTGCACCGGATACCAACTTTTTTATAAGGCTCTGTTCCTTAAAAAATATTTACGCCAGGGTCGCAGGTGTGCCTCAGATTTGGTCTTGCCGACTCAGGAGCATAGCGGGCTATGCGACTGAGTCAAAAGGCCAAAGATGAGGTGCAACTGCGAGACGGAGGTAATTTCTCTTTTGGCGTTTTCATTATGGACAGGCCTTGTTTATTCGATATTTAATTATTCTGTGCCTTGCCCGGTGTCTTTTCGGTTAATTTTACCGTTCTGCTCGGTCACAGCCGCGAGGCTGCTCCCTCACAGATCGGCAAAATTACCTCGAAAATCCACCGCCCTGGCGTTAATATTTTTTAAGGAACAGAGCCTAAGATTGCTCCATGCTGTCATACATCCAACGAAATCCCTCAGCTCTACATCCCTCTCTATCTCTTACTCCATTTTCGGGCCAGCGGATTTTCCGGAGCATGGCAATTTTTAACGAACTATATTCCGATGACAGCCCGATTGCATGGTTGCACGATTACGAAGTCGTGAATCCCATCATGAATTGTCGGGCAGCGGCGCAGGCATAGTTGGTCGAATATACAGAATATAGACGTGGTACCGGAAAAAAGTTGTAACTTTGCGGCCGGATTAAGGTTAATAATTATTAAGGTTAATTATACTATGGTTAAACAGTGTTCGATTATTTTCGCATGCCTTGCCGCCGGAGAATTCATCGCCTGGATTTTCAAAATCCCGATTCCCGGAAGCATTATCGGCATGTTGCTGTTGACCACCCTGCTTCAGAAGAAGGTGGTCAACATTGAGTCTGTAAAAGGTATCAGTCAATTCCTCGTGTCAAACATGGGTTTCTTCTTCGTGCCCCCGGGTGTGGCGATAATGCTCTATTTCGACATAATCTCCGCGCAATGGTTTCCTATCGTTACGGCCACGTTGCTCAGCATCGCCATCGTGCTTATAGTCACCGGATGGGTGCACCAGTTTGTCAACTCGCACAAATTTAAATTCAGATCTAAACACTGACATCATGGAATTCCTGGAAAGTAACGTTTTCCTTATTGCAATCACATTTCTGACATTTCTCGGAGCCAGGAAACTGCAGGCTCTCACCGGACTCGTGATCCTGAACCCCGTGCTCATCACGATTGCGGTACTGATACTTTTTCTTAAGCTGACTGGCATCAGTTACGAGACATACAGCCAAAGCGGCCACATGGTTGAATTCTGGTTGCGTCCGGCCATAGTGGCCTTGGGCGTTCCCCTCTACACACAGCTGCGCACGATACGTCAGCAACTCATGCCGATACTTATATCCGAATTTGCGGGATGCGTCGCAGGAATCGTGTCGGTGGTGGCCATCGCCAAAGCCCTCGGGGCAAGCAAAGAGATAATAATATCTCTTGCTCCAAAATCCGTCACTGCGCCGATTGCCATTGACATCTCATCGCAATTGGGCGGAATTCCCTCGCTGACGGCCGCCATCGTGGTGTGCGTGGGCCTGACGGGAGCGATACTCGGACTCAAAGTCCTTTCCTACGGTCATGTCGTCAATCCATTTGCCAAAAGCATAAGCATGGGCACCGCCGCCCATGTCATCGGCACCTCGCGCATGGCTGAATTCGGAGAGCAATACGGAGCTTTCGCCACCCTCGGCATAATCATCAACGGAATCCTGACCGCAATCCTGGCCGGTCCCATCATGCAGATGATGGGGATATGCTGATACCGAATACTCCGATAAAATATGTGATGAAGTATACAATAAAAGACTGATAGAAATAATAAAATATATAAAAAGAGCGTTTAATAAGTAATAAAATATATAATAAAGCGTTATATTATATATAATATATAATAAAAGATATATTATAATCAGGATAATATATACAGACACATATAAAGGCAAAGCCAATTATGAAGACGACGGAATCCTTTAGTCTTGAAAGACTGGCCACATATAAGGAAAACCGCGGACTGGAAGTCAAGTCCGGTCGTGGCGGACTCCCCAATTCCCTGTGGGAGACATATTCCGCTTTCGCCAACAGTGAAGGCGGCGTGATCGTGCTCGGAGTCAACGAAAAAGAGCATGGACGTCTCGTGGTGGAAGGCCTCCCCGACGCCTACAAGACAATAAAGGATTTCTGGAACATGGTCAACAACCGTCAGAAAGTAAGCAGCAATATCCTGACAGACAGAATGGCGTATGTGGACAAGGTCGAAGGTAAGGACGTGATCGTGATCCATGTGCCCAGGGCCGAACGCACATCGCGCCCGGTGTATGTCGGCGCCGATCCACGCACCGGAACATACCGCCGCAACTTCGAGGGCGACTATCACTGCTCGCTCGAAGAAGTGGCACTGATGATGCGCGACTCCTCGCTGGTGACCGACGACAACCGACTGCTGACCGGACTGGACGTGTCGGTGTTCTGTCCCGAAACCGTAAAGGCATACCGCAACATCTTCAGGCAGATCCGTTCGCAGCATCTGTGGAACCATGAGGACGACACCATGTTTCTGCGCAGGATCGGCGCCGTACGCGAGGACAAGGACACCGGCCGGTTCCATCCCACGGTGGCGGGACTGCTTATGTTCGGCTATGAGTACGAGATCACGCCGGTGTTCCCCAACTATTTTCTGGATTATCAGGAGAACCGGAGCAACGGGATGTATGCCCGGTGGTCCGACCGCATCACCTCGCAGTCGGGCGACTGGAGCGGCAACGTGTTCGACTTCATCCTCAAAGTCATTCCGAAACTGCAGTCCGACCTGAAGGTGCCGTTCATGTTCAAGGGCAACTTCCGGGACGACGATACGCCTCTGCACAAGACCGTGCGCGAGGCCACGGTCAACATGCTGGCCAACGCCGACTTCTACGGACGTCGCGGCGTAGTGGTGCATAAAAGCGCCGAAGGATTCAGGTTCGCCAACCCCGGCAGCATGCGGGTGTCGCTGAACGAAGCGTTGCAGGACAGCACGTCCGACCCGCGCAACGGCGTGATGATGAAGATGCTGGCGATGGTGGAATATGGCGAACGCGCGGGCAGCGGCCTGCAGGGCATCTTCAAGACGTGGCAGAGCGTGTATCACTGCGCGCCCAAGCTTGAGGTGACCACCACCGGGGGCGTCGACCGCACGACGCTGACCCTTGAATTCCGGGGACGACAGCCCGACATCCCGGCGATGAGGCGTCTGTATGGGGTGTATGACGAAGAATACGGATTGCCTGAAGTGCATGAATACAGCGTCGTACAGGAACCCGACGCGGCGTCTATGTACGGAACGACCGTGATGCACGTTCCACAGACGGAAAGTTTACAAGCCGGCTCTTATGAAGGCCTGCAGGACAGCCTTAGAGGAATTAAGTCCAACAGGGACAAGGTGCTGCGTGTCTTGTCCATGAACTCCACGATGACACTGGAGGAAGTGGCGCAGGTAATCGGTATGTCGCGAATCGGCGTGCAGAAGATTGTGGGCACACTGAAGCAGGAAGGAATTCTCTTTCGCAAAGGCTCCAACAAGAAAGGGGAATGGATTGTAAAGGGGGGCTTCTGATAGCCGCCCTTTACTTTATATTTCATTCTGATATAACGGTGCGGATTTCCGAGAGGTCTTCCGCGCAGAAAGAGAGGTTGTCGATGGCTCCGAGATTGTCCGAAAGCTGCTTTACGGACGAGGCTCCGATTATTACGGAAGTTACCCGCTCGTCAGTCAGTATCCAGCCTAATGCCATCTGTGCCAGAGTCTGTCCGCGACGGGCCGCGATTTCATTTAACCGGCGAGCCTTGGCAATCTTGTCGTCAGTGACCTGCGACAGCTGGAGGAACCCGGTGCTTCTGGCAGCGCGGCTTCCGGCCGGGATGCCATGAAGATAGCGGTCGGTCAGCAGACCCTGGGCCAGGGGAGAAAAGACCGTAATGCCGCTTCCGTTGGCTGCGGCTAACCCGAAATTCTCGCCGGCGGCAGCCGTGTCGAACATGGAATAACGGTATTGGCTTACAAGGCAAGGCACTTTGGCTTCGGCAAGGAGACGGTAAGCATATTCCTGTTCCTTGGGCGGATATTTCGAGATGCCGGCATAGATGGCCTTCCCGCTGCGCACTATGTCTATGAGGGCCTGCATCGTTTCCTCTACAGGAGTCACGCCGTCATAGCGATGGCTATAGAACACATCGAAATATTCCAGACCTGTGCGTTTAAGGCTGGCGTCGCAGGATGCGATGAGGTTCTTGCGCGACGAATTGCCGCCGTATACGCCCGGCCACATGTCATGGCCGGCCTTGGACGAAATGAACAGTTCGTCGCGGTGCGAGGCCAGGTCATCTTTCAGAACCTTGCCGAACGTCATTTCCGCGCTCCCGGGTGACGGGCCATAGTTGTTGGCAAGGTCGAAATGACAGATTCCCCGGTCAAAGGCCGTCAACAGCATGTCGCGCGCCGTGTCGAAATCGTCCACATCGCCGAAATTGTGCCACAATCCCAATGAAATCACCGGCAACTCAATGCCGCTCCTTCCGCATCGTCTGTAAATCATATTCATCTGTATTTATTCCTGGTTTCCAAATTTAAGATAAAAATTGGAATTACACAACCGGGAATAATAGTTTATTCAAGTTTCTTTAGTTCATAGTGTAATGGAATTAAAAGGAATCAGGCCCACGGGACTAATGGTATGCTGATCAGCCTATCGGAATTCGTTGCCTCTCCGAGGTATTTGGTTAGTCTGTCCTGAACCGAGGGAGGGGGTGGCGCGTTTTATTGTAAATCAATACAGAAAGACCATGAGAAGACATACCATCCAAACGACGCTGATCTGCCTCATGATTGCGTCTGTCGCCATAATAGCCCCATTGGCCGATGCCGGGCGTCCGGCAGTGTATGTAGTGGGCGAGAACGGATTCTTCGGACTTGACTCGGACGGAGACATCCATTACGTTCTGACCAGCGACGGTTTCAGGCTGTACGATGTGCCGACATACGGATTCTGCGGCCGTCACCACTGCCATCACAGTTGCAGATATGTCTATCCCGAGTATTACAAGCATCATGACAAGCACCACAAGAAGCAATACAAGCGGTGGCGCAAGGCTCAGAAGAAATATTACAAGGAGCAGAAGAAGTATTACAAGCATCACGACAAATATTACAAGAAGCACGGCAGGGGTCATCACCACGACGATTGACGATTGAATGTCTGCGCAGACATTGATAAACAGTCAGGGCTGATTCCGCAGCGGAATCAGCCCTGAGTCTGTATAGACCTCGACCAAGTCGGGGAAAGTATAGATTTAACGAACTGCGTATTTCTTGCCGTTGACGATGTAGATGCCGGCGGGGAGGTCATTGAGGGCGGTGGCCATTGTGGCGTTGGTCTTGACGGCGATGCCCTGGAGGTTGTAGACTGTGACGGGAGCGAGCTCGTCAGATATCAGTGAGCTTACGATCGTGGACTGATTGTTCTCATTACGCAATGCAATGGCTGTGATGTTGAACGGATTGCCGCCTTCGGGGTTGGACTGTATCAGAAGAGCCGGAACGTCAGCGAGTTTTTCAGTGACGTTGATGTCCTTCAGGTCAACTATAGCCTTGTTGGGCGTGCGTTCCATGTTGCCGGTATCGGCATTTGCCCATACAGCATCCGGATTGTCGAATGCCGTCATGACGTTCATGACGTAATTGGTATTGTCGCCATTGTCGGCCGACAGGTAGATGTCCATGTAACGCTGACCGTCGTATGAGTCGAACGCTGTCTTGAACAGGTCCATGGTGTTCCAATTGTCTATCCAGAAATATCCGCCCCAGATTGCGCCTTCGGGCATCCGGAATCCGTCGTTGCAGATTTCCACGCTCCTTACGTGGAACCCGCCGCCGCACAGCTCGACTCCGTTCTGTTTCAGCGCATTCAGCATGTCGACGGTGATGTAAGCCTTGGTGTTTTCAGTGGCATCACCAAGATTGTATTTGATGGATCCGGGCAGGCAAGTTCCATTGGAGTGCAGTTCCATAATATCGGTAGTGGATGCGAATACCACATTGATATAGTCGCCCACACTGACGCCTTCGGTAAACTGCTCTGCAGGGATGGTGAGGGTGTTGCCCCATGTTACTTCCGTCCCATCGGTGTTGTCGCTGGTGTAGAGGGTCTTGACGGTGGTCACGTCGGCCCATACGGGTGTGGAGAGGGCGGCCGCAACGACTGCGGCGAATAAATATGTTTTCATAAGATATAGGGTGTTAAGTAGTTGAGACTATTTATTTAGATTGTACTTTGATTTCGCTGACAGACAGATTGCCGGTGTAGCAGTTGACCGACCAGCAGTTGCGTGCGGTGCCGTAAAGACGCGTGGTATAACCGAGACAGTCGTTTATGTAAAGTGTCAGGACGGAATTGTCGGTCACTACGGTAATGTTATAGACACCGTCTGCGGGGGCCTTGAACACATAGCTGTCGGCAAACTGGATGAATCCGGCTCCCTCCGGGCCTTCCTGTTCCAGATTGATCTTCATGTTGCCGTCACCCTCCGGATTGAACACCAGAGTGCCGTACGACACGGAATCGCTGCCGCGGCCGAACGAGAGTCCGAAACGGTCGCCCGGATTGGCCGTTATGGTGAAAGTCAGGCGGTTCTCGGTGCCGAGACGAGGCATGAGTCTGGATTCGTCCGCATTCAGCGAAAAGCCGTCCAGAGTCCTGGCGTTGCCAAGGATTGAGGCTATTGCGGGAACCTCACCGATAGTAAGGGAGCCGTCCGGATGCTGGATCAGCTTGTGGGCCACAAGGTTGCCTGCCCAGTCGGCGGTGCCGGTGATTACGTTTCCGGCTTTGGTGGCGTTCCAGCCCCAGATGTAGCGGTCGGTTCCGTCGGAAGCCGTCTTGCCGGCGTAGAAGCCACGTGAGTCAAGGTATCCCTCGTGAGCGTCGGGCCACAGACCGGCGTCGTTGGCTGTGCAGGCTTTAAGCTCGTCAAGAGTCTTGCCCTTGAAGTACTGCACACGGCGTATGGCGTCATGCTGCTCGGAATATACCAGATACCACCAGTCGCCCATCCTGAACACGTCGGGACACTCGTAGAAGCGGTCCCACATCATGGTCATGAATACCCCGGCGTCGTGCCATTCCAGCAGGTCGGACGATGTGTATTCGGCCAATACACCCTTCCCGTTCAGACGTGTGGACACCAGCATGTGGAACATATTGTCATCCCCTTTGAACACGAACGGATCGCGGAAGTCGGCGTTGCTGTATTTATCGCCGCCCGTGACAAGAACAGTGCGGTTCTTGGTCCACGACTTGAAATCGGCTGATGTGGCGAGCATCACGGCCTCGTTGATTCCGGAAGTCGAGGCGGGGTTGGGCGAATGGGCGGTATAGAATGTGTAGTAAGTGCCGTCGTGGTATATGGTCGAGCCTGTGCCCAGAGCGGCATCGAGTTCGTTGGCTGCTCCGCAGGGAATCAGTTCGCCAAGAGAAGTATAGCTGACCGCATCTTTGGTGCTGACTCCCCAGATGGGGTGATAGGTCACGGCCTGATTCGGGCGGTAGTCCTGCAGATACAGTATCTTGAAGTCTCCGGCCACGGGATCATAGAAGGGCATCGGGTCGCCTACGAAACCTACGGCGGGTTTGTAGTATATGTCCTGCTTGGCGGCATCGTTGCTTTTCAGGAATTCCGTGCTGTTCTCCAGGTTGCGGTCGCTCAGCACAGGCTTGTCGTCGCTGCAACCGGCCAGTGTGGCGGTTGCAGACGCGAGAAGCAATGTATGGAATATGATGGATTTCATTGTCTTAATTTTAAAAGGGTGAATTACTGACACAGATAGTTGATGGCGTTCTTGGTGAGCCGGATCATGTTGTCGCGGTAGGGGTTGTCCTTGCCGTTCCTGTCATACCATTCGTAGGCAGGGGTTCCGATGGTGATGACGCGGCCTGAAGTAAATCCTTTCAGAGCCTCGTAGGGTTCGAATTCAGCTATGGTCACGCGGTTCACATCGTAGTCATGGCCGGAAGCCAGGGCTTTGGCGCCTGTGCGTTCCTCCCAGCCCTGCATCGAGCCGTAAGGATCCCAGTCCACGCCCCACTGCAGCGTACGGTTGGTATTGGAGCAACCTTTGTCCAGAAGGAGTATGCGGCTGTCGCCGTCGGTCTCTATGCCGTCGTACAGAGGATGTGACTCATGGCCTGTTATCGTGAAGCCCAACGCATTCTCGAGAGTCTCGGATGTGTCGCCTCCGAACATGTTGTTGGGACTCTGCTGGTCGCGGGCAATGCGCCATACATCGTTGATGTACCGTGCGCCGTCGCGCGATGCCAGGATTGCACCTCCGTGCAGCCAGTAGCTGTTGAACATGTCGCGCGAGTCCCACATGGTGCCGGGCCAGTCGGTCCAGTCGAAGTGACACCATATCATGGTGAAGTCTGACAGCTTCACGTCGCCGTCGATAACCTGCTGAACGGAAACATAGCGGGAATTTGGCACATTGTTCAGCATCCATTCGCAAGCGGCCTTTGCTTCATCGCCCAGTGCGTCGAAGGATGCGGCATTGCCTACGAACGCCTTGGGAGCCTGCGACATCTCGTCCTTGATGACCGTAACGGTATATACGATGGTCGCAGTATTGTGGACGCAGGTAAATTCGACTGGTTCCGTGAAGTCGAGTACTGAACCCGATTCGGGGGTGACGGTCGTGCCGTCGTTGACCAGGAACGATGCCTGCATGGCGGTCACATCGGCTTCAAGGGGAACGAATACGAGAACGGTACGTGCGGCGTTGTCGATGGTGCCGCTGTATTTGTTGTCGAGCGTGAATGACAGGAATTCCACGTTGTCATGCTTTACGTTGAGGGCATAGTCGGTGTATACGTCGCCGTTCACCACGTGAATGGAGCGGGGCACCGAGCCGTCGAACCTGTATCCCCGGGGATAGTCGCATGTGGCTCCCGGACTGAGCTCTATCTCGTCCACGGTCAGGTCCGTCAGGTCGGTAGTGGTGGGCAGGTTGACGGTCACTGACTTGGCGGTGTTGTCGACGGTGCCGTCGAAACCGCTTACTCTGATTGATTCGATGCGGGTGCTGCCGTCAAGATCCATATTGGATTCCTTGTCGTCGCACGATGTCAGCATACCGGCCGTGAGTGCCAGCAGTGACAGATATATTGTTGAGACTGTGAGTTTCATTGTGTTCGATTACCAGTTACCGATGTTCTGTTTGTAATGTCCGTTGGAGGCGCTGATCTGAGAGAATGGTATGGGCAGATACTCATTCTTGTTGCGCGTGAACGTGGCGTTGGAATATATGGCGCAGTTGTCGGCCTCGTCGGCGTAGTATCTGTTGATTACGTCGGCAGCCTCGCCCCAGCGCACCAGATCGAAGAAGCGTTCGCTTTCCATGGCCAGTTCAAGACGGCGTTCCATCTTGACGATTTTCAGTGCGTCTGCCTGTGCGTAAGTTCCGTTGTAGGGACGGATGTTGAAGCGTACGCCATACTGTCTCTCATAGTCTGAGATCGATGCGGTGCTCTGACGGGCGCGGTTGCGCAGGGAGTTTACGATCTCGATGGCCTCGGGGATGTTCTGGTTCAGCTGTACCAGGGCCTCGGCGCGCATCAGCAGCACATCGGCATAGCGCAGCACGATACGGTTCATCGGCGAGCCCCACCAGGAGCCTTTTACCAGGTATCCACCATCGGGATCGACATTGTGTTTCAGCGAGACATAGTATCCGTACAGGCCGTTGCTTCGGCTCCATGTGGCGCTGCGGTCCATCATATAGTTGGCGTTGAACATATAGGGAGTGCCGGGCATTCCCACCGTTAGGAACAGACGGGGATCCGCATAGTCGGAGGTCATGTCATAGTCCTTGGCATTGAAACTGTCAATCATGGGATGGCCGTTCTCGTCGGTCTTGAACGAATTGACCAGATTCTGGCTCGGCTTGTAGAAGTCGCAGCCGCCGTCGGTCACGCCCGGGATGTTCGGAACAATCAGACCGTACGACCAGTTGCAGTTGCCGTGGGTTGTCCCGTCGTTGAACGAATACTGCATGGCCCAGATCGATTCGGGACCGTTCTCGTACTGAGGTTCGGGACGGAAGTTGTTGTGCATGTCGGGTTCAAGGGCGCAGCCGGAGGCCGTCATGATGGCCGGGTCGGTGTACTTGATGACGTTCTGCAGATCCTCGCGGTCGATTGACGTCACCTCGTGCGAATCTGGATTGTCCTGACGGTATGCCTTGTAAAGGTAAGTCTTGGCGAGATATGCGGCAGCTGCGGCGCGGTTGGGGCGGCCAACTTCTTCCTGCACGGCCGGAAGATTGTCGAAAGCGTATTTGAAGTCGTCGATGATGAGCTGCCAGCCCTGGTCGTTGGTGTATTCCGTGTTCTCCAGGTCATTGTACTGCTCGGGCGTCAGATTCTCGTTGACGGCAAAGGGAATCTGCTTGTACAGACGCTTGAGGAGGAAGTGTCCGTGAGCGCGGAGGAAGCGCATTTCTGCGATGCGTGTATCCCGCTGCGGATATGTGGAGGAGTCCATCATGTCAAGAACCTGCAGCGCGGAATTGGCACGTGACACGGCATTGTACAGACGCTGCCACATGTCGGATATGTTCCAGTTGGTGGTCATGATGCCCTGCGACACTTCCAGCGCGTGGAACACGTCGCCGTCCTCGGTGCCGTTGCCGCCCTTGTATGCGTCGTCCGAACGGACATCGAAGTTCCACATCGAGAACGATGAGTTGATGTCTTCGGCCGAAATCCACACGGCGTAGGCCGAGATGACCAGATTGTCGATATATTCGGGATTCAGCACCTGTTCCTCGTCAAGAGTGCCTTGCGGCTTGTGTGAATCCAGGAAGCTGTCGCAGCCGGTGGTGGCCAGTGTCAATGCCGCGAGCGATGCGATTATATATTTTTTCATGATTTGGCGTGATTAGAAAGTGAGGTTGAGACCGAAAGTGAGGTTGGTGGGGATGGGATAGCCGAAGTTGGGATTTTCGGGATCCACACCGGTAAACGACTTGCTCTTTATTGTCAGCAGGTTCTGCGCGCTGATGTAGAAGCGCAGGCGCTCCATGCGCATCTTGCGTACTGCCTTTTCCGGCAGGTTGTAGCCTATCTGGATGTTGCGCAGCTTCAGGTACGAGCCGTTCTCCACGAAGTAGGTCGAGACGCGTTTCTCGTTGTTGGAGTCGGAGCGTGTGAGGGCAGGGATGTCGGAATCGGGGTTCTGCGGGGTCCATGCGTTAAGCAGGCGCTCGCCTTTGTTCAGGAATCCGATGTTAAGACCGCTCCAGAGGTCGGTTTCTTTCTTCAGGTCGGATATCACGTCCTGTCCCTGCGCTCCCTGCCAGAACATGGAGAAGTCGAAATCCTTGTACTGCAGGTACACGTTCAGACCGTAGGTGAAGTCGGGAGTGGGGTCGTAGATCCATTTCTGGTCCTTCTCGGTGATGTAGCCGTCGTTGTCGAGGTCGCGCCAGCGTATGCGTCCCACGGCCGCTCCCTCCTGCACGGCATGGTTGTCCACTTCTGCCTGCGACTTGAAGATGCCGTCGGCCACATAACCCGCCTGGGCACCGAATGTATGGCCTATGACGCTGTACACGCCGTTGCCGCCGAATGTGCCGTTTGCGGCCACTGTCGCGGGTATTTTCGTGATCTTGTTGCGGTAGGCGGCGATGTTGCCGGTCACTTCGTAAGTGAAATCATAGTCGGTGGTGTGGCGGAAGCCGAGGTTAAGCTCGATGCCCTTGTTCTCCATTTCGCCGGCGTTTATCCACTGTGACGAGCCTTCGCCCATGGCGCCGATGCCGGCCATCTGTACGAGGATGTCGGAGGTATTCTTATAGTAGAGGTCAAGAGAACCGAACAGGCCGGAGTTGAGCATCGACCAGTCGAGACCGATGTTATACTGCGTGGTGGTTTCCCATTTGATGTCGGGATTGCCTATCTGGTCGCGCTTGAAACCGGAGCTGAGGATTGCTCCGCCGTTTGTGCCGGCGATGTCGTAGGATGTTCCGTAGCTCTGGCCGCCCGATTCGTTAACGCCGTAATTGGGCACATAAACGAAGTATCGTGCAAGGTTGCTGATTTCCTGGTTGCCGGTCTGTCCCCAGGAGAGGCGCAGCTTGAGGTCGTTGAGCCAAGCCACGTCGCGCAGGAACGACTCGTTGTTGATGCGCCATCCCAATGACACGGAGGGGAAGGTGGCGAAACGGTTGTTCTTGCCGAATCGCGACGAGCCGTCGTGACGGACGGTCACACCGAGAAGATAACGGGAATCGAAAGAATAATTGGCCTTGGCGAAGAACGACACAAGCGAGAAACCGTCGCCCGATCCGTATGACTGGGCGTTGCCCGCACCGGCCGACGGCCACATGAAGTCGGGATTCAGCACCGAGAAATCGGTCTTGTATCCTGAGAACCAGTTGGACGATTCGTTTATAAGCTCAACGCCGGCCAGCGCGTCGATATGGTTCTTGCCGAAATCGATGTTGTAGCTTGCCACGAGGTTCCACATCCAGCGTGTCCAGTGCTCCTGCTTCGCCTCGACGGCGTTGGTGGAATTGGCCACGTTGCCCTCGGTGACGGGGTAAGTGAAGATGCGCTGCTGTTTCTGAGAGTAATCAAGGCCGAATGTGGTGCGTACGTTGAAGCCTTTGAAGGGATTGACGTTCAGGTAGGCATCGCCGAACAGACGCCAGTATTTGTAACGGTTGTCCTTGTTGCGCACCAGACGTGCCAGAGGGTTCTCGCGGTCGGGGTAGCCGCCGACGGGACCTGCGAATTCGCCGCTTTCAGTGTAAACGGGCAGCGAGGGGTTGAACTGGAGCACGTTCTGCAGGAATCCGCCGGGAGCCTGCACCTCGTCGGTATGGTTCAGGGTGAAATGCTCGCCGATGGTGAGTATGTTGCCGAACGGTTTGTATTCCGTGTTGACACGTGCGGAGAAGCGCTCGAAGTCCGAGTACTTGATCACTCCGAGGTTCTTGTAATAACCTACGGAGAAGAATGCGCTTAGTTTGTCGGTGCTTCCGCTGACGCTGAGGTTGTAGTTCTGGATCAGACCGGTGCGTGTGGTGACGTCGTACCAGTCGGTGTCGGCGGCGGGCGTGGTGCCTGCGGCGTCCAGATATTTGTTCATGCTGATGGAGTTCAGCTGCGGGTATCCGGTCCTGTCGTATCCCCAGTTGAAGCGGTAGCCGAGGCCGTTGGTGTTGGGGTCCTGTCCGTCGTTGACGTATGCCTGCCACATGGCGAGCCCGTAACCCTCGGCATCCAGCACCTTCATGCGATTGGTATAGAACTGGGCTGCTACCGATGCGTCCAGGTTTATCTTGAGGTCGGCGCCTTTCTTGGTAGTGATTATGATGACGCCGTTGGCTGCGCGCGAACCGTAGATGGAAGCCGAGGCGGCATCCTTCAGCACCTGGATTGACGCGATGTCGCCGGGATTCAGTTCATGCATTCCTCCCTTGGTGGGCACGCCGTCGATAATGTACAGCGGGTCGTTGTTGTTCAGGGTGCCGATGCCTCGGATACGCACGGTGGCCGATCCGCTGGGAGCACCGTCGGCACTGATGTTCATGCCCGGCACACGACCCTGCAATGCCTTGATGGGGTTGTTCTCGTTCTGTTTGTTGATTTCGTCAACATCCACGGCCGTGATGGCGCCGGTCACATCGACCTTGCGCTGGGTGGAATAGCCCACCACCACCACTTCGTTCAGGACTTCGGAGTCTTCGGAAAGCTCGACGGTCATGTCCGCGGAGGCCTTGACCTTGACGGTCTGATAGCCGATGTAGGAAATTGTGAGACTGGAACCGGGGGCGACGGAGACTTCGAACTTTCCGTCGATGTCAGTGACGGTTCCCGAACCTTTGACTTCGGTCATCACCGTCGCACCGATCAGAGGTTCCGAATCGGTCTTTGAGATGACCGTTCCGTGCACCGTGATGTTCTGTGCTTGAACGCCGAATGCCGTCAACAGCAGCAACAGCGTTAACAGGAATGAATTTTTCATGTCGTTGTCAGTTGTTTTATGCCGCAAAATTAGAACCCTTGTTGCAGCCGGCATTTCAAATATGTTGCATAGGCTGTCAAAAAACGGTCATTGCACCATTTATGACATTCTATGCAACATTTTTATGATTTTGCAATAATTTTATGATTTGGAACCGAGACGTTCCCTGAGTTCGGAAGGCGTTTCGTGGAAATAATCGCGGAAACAGCGTGTGAAATAGGCGGGAGTTGAGAATCCGACCATATAGCCGATCTCGCTTACGGACCTGTCGGTGGAGATAAGCAGGTCGCGGCTGCGTTTCAGCCGCAGTTCGCGCACTAATTCTACGGGCGAGTAGTTAGTGAGGGCCTTGATCTTGCGGTAGAACTGCGAACGGCCCAGTCCGAGTTGGGCGGCGATGCCGTCCACGCTAAGCTCGGGATTCTCCATTTCCTTGTTGACGATTTCCACGAACCGTGCGTAGAATTCGTTCTCGACATCGGGTCGTGGGCGTTTTGTATCGGGGGTGGCCGACGGCGTGACGTCGGTGGGCTTCGACGTTGACCACAATTCCTTGATGCGTCTGCGGTTCTGAATCAGGTTGCGGCACCGCGCCCTGAGTACAGTGATGTCGAACGGTTTGGACAGATAGCCGTCGGCGCCGCTGTCGTATCCCTGCGCGCGCTGTTCGTCCATGCTGCAGGCCGTGAGCATCAACACCGGTATGTGCGATGTGGACACCTCCTGCTTGATGCGGCGCGTGCATTCCAGACCGTCCATGACGGGCATCATCACGTCGCAGATTATCAGGTCGGGAACATGCCGTGCGGCCATGCGCACGCCCTCCTTGCCGTCGGATGCGGCGATCACGGTATATTCGTCGCCGAGAAGACCGGCGGTGAGCCTGCGGATGTCTTCGTTGTCGTCTATTACCAGCAGAAGCGGATGGTCGGAGTCGGGCAGGGGCGTGTCGCTCTCTATCCGCTCCAGTTCGGTGATGGTGTCGTCGCGCAATGTGCCGGCTGTAGGGGCTGCGGGAGTCTGTTGATTTTCAGCTATATGCGTTATGGGAATGGTGACGGTGAATTCCGAACCCTTGCCTTCGCGGCTCGTTACGGTAATCCCGCCATGATGGAGTTCCACGAACGCCTTTGCCAGCGAGAGGCCGATGCCGGAACCTTGCGGATGCACCTTGTCTACCTGGAAGAAGCGGTCGAATATGTTGCCTAAGTCGCGCTCCGAGATACCCCGGCCCGTGTCGTGAACGGCAATCACAAGGTTGTCGCCTTTCCTGCTGACAATGAAATTGATGCGGCCGTTGTCGGGAGTATATTTGAATGCGTTGGACAGTAGGTTGAAGCATACCCGTTCCAGTTTCTCTGTATCTATGGCGATGGTGAAATCGTCGGGCAGGTCGATGTCGACGTTCAGTTTTATGTCGCGTTTGCGAGCGATGGCCATGAATGCCTCGGCCCAGTCCCGGGCCAGGTCGGCGAATCGGGCTTCAGTGAGGTTGACATCGAGCTTGCCGTTCTCGTATTTGCGGAAATCGAGAATTTCGTTGATCAGGCGTTTCAGTATGCGCACGTTCTTGTCGGCTATGCGCATCAGCGCGTGCTGCTGGGGCGTCAGGTTGTCGGCGTCGGCGAGTTGCGCCACCGGCTCGGCTATCAGGGTGAGGGGCGTGCGCAGGTCGTGGGATATGTTGGTGAAGAACATCAGCTTTGACTGCGTGGCCTCCTCCAGCTGGCGGTTCAGTTCCTCCTGGGCGTCACGCTGTTGCTCCAGCAGACGGTTCTGTTCCAGTATCTGGCGGTGATGGCGCTGGTTCATCCAGTATGTGCGCAGCAGCATGAACACGAAGGCCAGCAGCAGTATCACCAGCCCGATGGTGACATACAGCAGGGTGGTCTGTATGGAATGCCGTTCCCAGTATTGGTCCACCTGGCTTTTGAGGATCTTCATTTTGGAAGTTTCCTCGTTCAGCGACTTGTTCTGAAGCGACAGGATGTCGGCGTTCGATTTGTCAACGGCCGAAGCGAGCGGGAGTGTCTTGATGCGGTCGAAACGTTCCCCTTTAAGGATGGCCAGAGCGGTACGCACCAGTTCGTGTCCCTCGGTCGGATACAGGAATGTAGCGTCTATCACGCTGTCGGCCACGGCCTTCATGCCGATGTTGGGGGCGGCGTCGATGCCGATGACACGGATGTGCAGGCCCCGTCGGCGCGCCACGTTGGATGCGGCGATGGCCATACGGTCGTTGTGGGCGTAAATCAGATCTATATCCTTATATATGTCCAGCAGGGAGTCGGCTACCCGTGTCGCGTCCCTGTCGTTCCAGTTGCCGTAGCCCGATGCCACGATGTCAAGGCGGTTCTGTCTTGCACCATCGGCAAATCCTTCGTGTCTATGTATGGTCGGAGATGAACCTTTAAGTCCCTGTATTTCCAGCACCCGGCCTCCGGCGCCTGTCAGGTTGCCGGCGTATTGTGCGGCGGAACGGCCTATGGCGCGGTTGTCCACGCCGATATATGCCGTATATGAATCGCCGTTGATGTCGCGGTCGAATATCACCACCGGCAGGCCGGATTCGTACGTCTCCTTTATTACAGGTGTAATGGCGTTCGCTTCGTTGGGGGCGGCAAGAATGATGTCGAAGCCGTTGTCGCGGAAATACCGGATGTCGGCTATCTGCTTCTCGTTGCTGTCGTCGGCCGAGCGGATTTCCACCGTCGCCTCGGGATGGAACATCATCTCGCGCATGATCTCCTCGTTCATCTTATTGCGCCAGTCGTCGGCGCTGCATTGCGAGACGCCGATGCGGTAAGTCTTTTCCCTTTGGCATGAAACACAGAGCAGACATGCCATCGCAAGTAATGGTATCAATAGGTGCCGTTTCATCAGGCTTATCTTATGTTAGTCAGGTTAATTCGCACACAAATTTAGTCATAATAATTTAAATATTAGTGCATTCGGTTATAAAAATGTAGCGTTGCAACATTTTTGATACCCTTTGACCAAAAATTAATAACCGAGCCGCGGACTTTTGATGTATTTTTGCAACAGAAACCCGGCGGACAGGATTGTGCCCGGGTAGATGTCTGAAAAACTCAACAACATGAACAACTTTTTCGGTATAATAAAGACTACGTTATTGACGGCCGGCATGATGGGTACATTCGTGCTGAATGGCGCCGGAGTCGAAGTGAATCATACGGGAACGAACAATACGCTGGTGCGCATCACCGGCGACGGGAAGTATCTGCTTATGCCCGTGCAGGAGTCGAACGATGACGCGACGGTCAATGTGCTGGTGGACGGGAAACTTGACCGGACCATATATGTAAGGCTGGCGAAGTCAAAGGTTGACTACACGGTGCCTCTGGACATAGCGAGGTACAAGGGGCATGACGTGGTGCTGAACATCGTCACTACCCAGAACCGATCCTCTGTCCGCGAGGCCAAGGAGGATGTGTGCTGGAGCAATTTCACCGTATCTGACACGTTCGATACCGCAAACCGTGAGAAATACCGCCCGGCGTATCATCACACGCCGCTGTACGGATGGATGAACGATCCGAACGGAATGTTTTACAAGGATGGCGTGTGGCATCTGTACTACCAGTGGAATCCGTACGGATCGAAATGGCAGAACATGACGTGGGGACATTCCTCGTCTAAGGACCTGATAAACTGGGAACACCATCCGGCGGCGATAGAGCCCAACGGGTTGGGAACGGTGTTCAGCGGCAGCAATGCCGTCGATACGGAGAACAGTGCCGGATTCGGCAAGGATGCCGTGCTGGCCATGTACACCTCGGCCGGCGTGAGTCAGGTGCAGAGCCTGGCGTACAGCACCGACAACGGCGAGACGTTCAGCATATACCCGGGTAATCCCACATTGACGCTGGAGAGCGAGGCCCGCGATCCTAATATGTTCCGTAACCCCGACACTAAGGAATGGACCTTGATACTGGCGCATCCGCTGGATCATGAAATGCTGATATTCACGTCTCCCGACATGAAGTCGTGGACATTGCAAAGCAAATTCGGCCAGGGACTGGGCGCGCAGGACGGCGTATGGGAATGTCCCGACCTGTTCCCGCTGAAGGTGGAAGGCACCGACGAACAGAAATGGGTGCTTATCTGCAACATAAATCCCGGCGGTCCTTTCGGCGGTAGCGCGACACAGTATTTTGTCGGCGAGTTCGACGGCAAGACATTCAGGGCCGATACGGATGCGAGCGGTAAGGTTCCGACCAAATGGATGGACTACGGCAAGGACAATTATGCGTCGGTAAGTTTCAGTGACGCGCCCGACGGACGCCGCACGATACTGGGCTGGATGAGCAACTGGCAGTATGCCGCGGATGTGCCCACAATGCAGTATCGCAGCGCGAACACTCTGCCGCGCGATATGAGCCTGTTCCGTGCCAAAGACGGTGAAATATATATGGCATCTGTCCCTTCGCCCGAGGTGGATATGTTGCGCGGAAAGTTGATTAAATCCGCAGGCAAGGCTACTGTCGGTGCAAAGGGAATGACCTTCGGCATTCCGGAACTGTGCGAGATTGATATGGAAATACAGCCGGAACGCTGCCGGGAGGTCGAGATATGTCTGCGTAACTCCGAGGGTCAGAAGGTGTTGCTGACATACGATGTGGCCGGAAACAGGCTCGCGTTCGACCGCCGCGAAAGCGGAATAACGGACTTCAGTCAGGATTTCCCAGCCGTTACGGTGGCTCCGCTTTATTCCGACGGCGACACGCTGAAGCTGAGGATATTCGTTGACCGGTGCAGCATGGAGGTGTTTGCCGATGGCGGTCGTTCGGTGATGACCAACTTAGTGTTTCCCGACGAACCGTATTCGCAGCTGACGGTTAAGGCGCGTGACGGAAAGGCTAAGGTGCGCAACCTGAAAGTGTATGAAATCAAGAATGACTAATCAATAAAGAACAATCACAATTATGGATATAACGCAAACAGCAGCAACCAATAAGAAGAGTTACATAGTCCGGATGGTTCCGGTGATGCTGTGCTTCTTCGCCATGGGTTTCGTGGATCTGGTGGGAACGGCATCCAACTATGTGCAGAAGGACCTGGGTCTGACCGATTCGCAGGCGAACCTGTTCCCCTCGCTGGTGTTCTTCTGGTTCCTGATTTTCTCCGTTCCGACGGGAATGCTGATGAACCGTATCGGTCGTAAGAATACCGTACTGATAAGCCTGATAGTGACGGCGGTGTCGCTGTTCATTCCGGCGTTCGGCGACAGCTATGCCGTGATGCTGGTCTCGTTCTCGCTGTTAGGCATAGGCAACGCCATAATGCAGACGTCGCTCAATCCGCTGGTGAGCAATCTGATCAGCGGCGACAAACTGGCGTCCACTCTTACGTTCGGTCAGTTTGTCAAGGCTATCGCTTCATTCCTTGCTCCCATCATCGCGGCCTGGGGCGCGACTACGATGATGCCTACGTTCGGCCTGGGCTGGCGTGCCTTGTTCGTGATTTATGCGGTGGTCGGCTTCCTGTCCATATCCCTGTTGGCGGCCACTCCCATCGACGAGGAAAAGCCCGACAAGGCCACCGGTATCGGCGAATGTCTGCGAATGCTTGGCAAGCCGTTCATATTCCTCTGTTTCCTCGGTATCGTATGCCATGTGGGCATCGACGTGGGCACCAACACCACGGCTCCGAAAATCATCATGGAGCGCCTGGGACTTCCGCTGGAGGAGGCCGGATTCGCCACAAGCGTATATTTCATATTCCGTACGGCTGGTTGTTTCCTCGGAGCGTTCATACTGCGTTCCATGTCGCCCAGGCTGTTCTTCGCCGTCAGCGTGGCGATGATGCTGGCCGGAATGGTCATACTGTTTGTCTGCGACACTCTCGCTCCGCTGTATGTGGGAATCGGTCTGATAGGATTCGGTAACTCAAATATCTTCTCGGTAGTGTTCTCGCAGGCGTTGATGTACACGCCCAACGAGCGCAACGAGGTGTCCGGCCTTATGATCATGGGTCTGTTCGGTGGCACCGTTTTCCCGCTCGCTATGGGTTATGCGGCCGACGCGCTCGGTCAGGCCGGTGCAGTGGCCGTCATGACCGTAGGCGTGATTTACCTGATGTATTACACGTTGAAGATTAGAAAAATCTAATAACTTTGAAAATTTAATGCCATTATGAATGATATAGTAGTAGGAATGGGGGAGGCCCTGTGGGACGTTCTGCCCGAAGGTAAGAAAATCGGTGGCGCACCGGCCAATTTCGCATATCATGTGTCGCAGTTCGGACTGCCCGGCTATGTGGTGAGCGCCGTGGGCGACGATGCCTTAGGCAAAGAGATTGTGGAAAACTTCACCTCCAAGGGGCTGAACCAGCTTATAGCCGAGGTGCCCTATCCCACAGGCACGGTGCAGGTGGAGATAGACCAGGCCGGCATCCCCCAGTACGACATAAAGGAAAACGTGGCATGGGACAATATCCCTTATACCGATAGCCTTGAAGCGCTTGCAAAAAGAACGAAGGCCGTATGCTTCGGTTCGCTGGCACAGCGCAACGTGGTGTCGCGCGAAACGATCAACCGTTTTCTGGACGCCATGCCGCAGAGTGACGACAGCTTAGTGGTGTTTGACGTGAATCTGCGCCAGGGATTCTACAACAAGGAGATACTGTGCAACTCCATGTCGCGCTGCAATATATTGAAAATCAATGACGAGGAACTGGTGACCGTGAGCCGTATGTTCGGCTATCCGGGCATCGACCTGCAGGACAAGTGCTGGATTCTGCTTGGCAAGTACAACCTGAAGATGCTGATACTGACGTGCGGCATCAACGGCAGCTATGTGTTCACGCCGGGCAACGTGTCGTTCCAGCCCACTCCCAAGGTGGAGGTGGCCGATACGGTCGGCGCCGGCGACAGCTTCACCGCGGCATTCATATCCTCGATACTGAAGGGCAGGAGCGTGCAGGAGGCTCACTCACGCGCTGTGCAGACCTCGGCCTACGTCTGCACCAGGAAGGGCGCCATGCCCATACTGCCCGCCGAATTGACCGACTGAGACTCTGCCTATATAAAATTTTACGCCAGGGTCGGACAGTTGGATTTGAACTTTAGTTGAATAGGAATGTTGTTATTGTAACCGGGGTCGTGTCGGCTCCGGTTTTTAATACATGATTCGTTATGAAAACTAATTTGTTACTCTCCTTGGCATCGGCGGCCGTGATCATGCTGGCCGGCGCGCCTGTTACCGCCCAGGCGGAACCTCAGATAAACAACGGTATGCCGGGCATCGTAATGGCCGGATCGCAAAACTATAACAAGATTCCCGAAAAGGCCCGCAAGTTCGTGGACAAGCATTTCAAAGGCACGGCCGTGTCTAAATGCGAGCAATACTTTGCCAAGGGTCAGTATGAAGTCGAACTGGCCAACGGCGTTGACATCGACTTCAACAGGAAGGGAGAGGTGCTGGAGATTGACGCTCCCGACAACACATCCCTGGCACAGTCGGTAGTGAAGGATCTGCTGCACCACGGCGCCTACAACCGTCTGGTGAAAGACGGCTATGTCAACAACGTGGAATCGATTGAGTTCCGCAAAGGCCGGGCCGTTGAAGTCGAGATCGGCATCGAAGGTCCCGACACCTACATCTTCGACCTGAACGGCACGCTGATAGCCATCGAAGACTAAGGAACGGAACTGAAACCATCGACGGCTGACGGCTTCTGCTGAAGCTATCGAATACTGACGGCTTCTGCTGAGACTTCGAGTCTCAGCCACAGTCTGAGTCTCAGCCACAGTCTATTGAAACACGCATTAATCCAAGGCGTCACGGACCTCGGTCCCGTGGCGCCTTTATACTATCCGGTCATTCTTAACAGTGTTGTATAGATAGTGTAGGCGACTGGAGGGGCGGTGTCCCTACCGCCCACAGAATCTCACCGCCCGTATGTTGACGGCGTGGACGCCGTCATTCCAGTACCGGCCTGCGGAGACCCCGCGTTCCTTCTATTGCTATTGCAATCCTATGAGCCACGAACAAAATCATACTTTTTGTTAATCGTAACAAATAAAATCAAGAAAATTGGAATTTTATTTGGTATAATAAATAAAAATGTGGAATTTTGAATTTTGTTAATCATAACAAATAAAATTCCATTGAGGAGAGGCTGGAACAAAGAGGGGGAAGGGATTGTTGAAAGACTTTAAGAACGAAAAGGAAACTATACGCCATGTGGATAACGATAATGACGCTTGTGCTGGCTGCGGCCGGATTCGTGTGGGGCCGGATACGGGCCGACATTGTTGCGCTTATCGCGCTGTTGATCCTGACTCTGTCGGGAATATTGACCACGCAGGAGGCCCTGTCGGGCTTCTCGAATCCTCATGATATTCGTCATCCCGCTGTTCTTTCCGTTCTGATTGTTTTCAGTAATTCAACTTTTTGCATGTCGGAATTATAAAGATCTCAAGTCACAGAACCGGCGGGAAAAGCGTGGCTATGTGAGTCTCTCCGAGGCACCAAATTCCGATAGGAAAATAATCGACCGAAATAGTTCTGTGTCTTGCCTTTCTTTTAATTCCATCAAGTGAACTTGAATTAGTAACTGCTTATGAAATAATATGAGCGTGTTGTTAGTTATAATAATATATGCTAATATTCAGAACGTTGATTTTAATTGGATAAAGACATGCAAGTCGGAAAAATACTGTTGCCGCTGCTGATTCTGGGCAATGCCTTCATTGTCCGGTCAGCGAATGACGGTCAGGATTCAAAATTCATTCCCGCATCCGATTCACGTATCGCCTACATGGGCCGGATCAGCACTGCCAAGCCGGACACGGTCAGATTTACTTATCCGGGAGTAAACATAAACGTGGGATTTACCGGCACTTCGCTCAAAATGGGCGTGAAGCCGGGCAGCGGCTCCTATATGATAGAGATAGACGATGAATTGCCTTACCGGCTGAACATAGGGCCGAACGATTCGATAGTGACGTTGGCCGAAAGCCTTCCGGAAGGTAATCATAAGGTGCGCGCCACGTATGTCCTGGAGGGATATGCGCTGAAGCCGGAATTCCATGGGTTCTATGTGGATAATGGCGCGGACCTGTCGGCCAAACCGGTGCTTCCCAAGAGGAAGATAGAGTTTATCGGCAATTCGATAACATGCGGCTACGGGGTCGAAGCCGACAAGCCCACGGATCGGTTCACATACGATACCGAGAATTTCTATTATACTTACGCTGCACGGACGGCGAGAAACCTTGACGCACAGCACTTGGTAGTGGCGCGGTCGGGTATAGGAGTGTACAGAAACTATGGCAGTCCGAGGGAGGGTTGCAGGGGTGATATGCCGGATATGTACGGACAGACTCTGTTCGGCGATGCCACCGAGGTGTGGGATCACTCGCAGTACCGGCCCGATGTGGTGTGCGTGAATTTAGGCACCAATGACGTAAGCGAGGACAAATATGAGGTCGCGTTGCTGGAGGACGGTTACAGAAAGTTCATAAAGCATTTGCGTTCCACGTACCCGGATGCTAAAATAATTCTATTGACCGGCTCGATGCTGAACGGGCGCCCACTGCAGGTGGTGAAAGATGCGTTGAACAAGGTGACCCAGGAGCTGAAGTCAGCCGGCGACAGGAACCTGTATCGTTTTGACTTCACTCCGCAGACCGGCTCCCTCGGCATGGGCGCCGACTACCATCCCTCGATCCGCCAGCAGCAGAAGATGGCCTCCGAGCTCACCGCCTACCTCCGCCAGCTGATGGACTGGTAAATGGCTTATGATTAAGAATTAAAATCGCATGAAATATTATCTGACTCAAGTTCATGCGATGGAATTTAAAGAAAGGCAAGTCACGGAACTATTCGAATGCAAGGCATACACACAGAACTGACAGAACGGCACAGAACTTTTTACTTGTTTGTTCAGGAAGAGAATCGGCCCTATTTTAAGTGATTTAACTTTCGGATGTTGGAATTATGAAAAACTGGCCTCTCACAGAACGACGGTACGCGGAGCGTACCTTGCACTAAACGTACAGAATTGACACAGAACTTTATACATTATACATTATACATTAGACATTCTCTTCTGCAGTACTTTTGCCTTTATCACAGACCTGCTGACGCAGGAGACGGAATTTCCACAGAATACTTCTGTGTGGATTCTGTTGCCGTCAAAGACGGCTCTGTGTGAATGACTGAGTAGCTTACAATTAGTGAGTAGTGATTAACATTGTCACTTGTCACTCGGACTTCTAACCTGATTTAAGTTCTGTGCTGTTCTGTCAGTTCTGTGTGGATGCGCAGTATCCATATAGTTCTGTGAGCCTAATTTTTTTTAATTCCATCATATTGACTTGCGAAACTTGAGTAAGTGAAATATTCGCGACTGCTCCACAATCAACGAATTTATCTGTCTGTCGAATATGGAGAATTCCAATGCGGTCTTCATCGAGTAGGGAATGATACAAAGAGAGCGGCTTGAATGTTTAGTCAGATAGCCATACCTCAGATGAGCCATAACAGTGGGAATGTGGACAGAAACACCCGCCTTGGCCGGGGTATTCCTCGATTCGGCTGAGTCCGCATACGCACTGGCTCGTCAGGGACTGCCGCTGCTGGGCCTGTGTGCCTTGTTCTTCGCACTGAACATCACCTTCATAGGAAATTATCAGAGTTGCGAGCGGGCCGCACGGTCCATCTGCTACATGCTGTTGCGCGGTGTCGTGTTCCTGGTGCCGGGATTCTTCCTGCTTCCCCGGCTGTTAGGCACTACGGGACTGTGGCTGGCCATCCCGGTCTCCGAAATCCTTACACTGACGGTGATAGCCATCCTTTATCTGTGGCAGCACAGACGGCATAGCCTGCAGACGGCGGAGTAACCTTTGTATAGGCTGTGAAGCGTGGCTGATTATCATGGTTTTGTGATAAAGTTAATTGATTTTGTCGCATTGTTAATCGCATTTTAGGTATTGTTAACTCTTTTTTTGTCAAAATAATGATATGATAACGAGCAATTAATTACCTTTGCGATACAAACCGTAAATACAATCGGCACATGAAACGCATCATCACCTTATTGCTGTTGGGGCTGTGCATATCCGTAGCACCGCCGCCCACCGAAGCCCAGTTCCTGAACAAACTGAGCAAGGGCCTGAACAAGCTGAACAATGCCCTTGAGAAAGTAGACAAGAAAGTAAAGAAAGAGAAAAACACTAAAAAGACGGAGAATACGCAGGAACGTTCCGATGTCTCCGCGCAGTCTGCGGCCGATACGCAGGCACAGCCGGCTCGGATAGACGACTCCGACTGGGAGAAAGTAGAGGAAGGGGGAGTCTTCCCGTATATCACTTCCGAAACGAAGTACATGCACCTGAATGACATCTACGGCGACACGTTCTCGGATGTGCATGAGGGAATATTCTGGGTGAAAAAGGACAATCGGTACGAGTTCTGGACCATCGACGGCCACAAGCTGTTCGGCAACGACTGGGAGAACATTCGCTATGGGGGCGAGACGCCTAAATTCAACGGCGGGGTGGCTGTGGCGCGTCGTGCCACGCCCAATGCTTCGGGTAAGAAACCGATATGCCTGCTGTACCGCGACGGAGCGGTGCGCGAGCTGGACGCTTCGTGGGAGGATGTGACGCAGTTCTGCGACGGACTCGCGCTGGTAAAGAAGAAGGTAAACTACAAGGACACATATTTCTATATCAATCCGCGTGGCGAGAAGGTGTTCCCCGCGTTGCAAGTGTATTGGGAGAGCAACTATAAGGACCAGAGCGCGGTGCGTCCCCTCAGCGACGGACTGCGCGCGTACGCCGCAGAGTATCATAAATGGGGCTACATGGATGCGCATGGCAAGGTGGTGTTGCCGGCCAAATATTACGAGGCGCGCGATTTCCACGAGGGCTATGCCTGGGTGGGCGTAGGCGATAATCCCGCTATAGCCGGAAACATCAAGTATAACCTGATCGACACCAAGGGCAATGTGGTGTACACTACCGAGCGGCCCTCGTCGGAGCGTGAACTGTCCGATGTGTCCGACGGCATCTTCTATCGGGAGAAAGGCAGCGACGTCTATTATTATGACATCAAAGGCAACGAGTTAGGCGTGTTTGAGGCAGGCAACCGCTTCTACGACGGTTATGCGTTCGTGGTGCCCAAGGAGCAGCGCGAATTTACCAACATCTCGACTGCGCTGGTCAATACGAATTGCCGGATTGTGAAGCGTATCAGCGATGATGTCGTGGCCGCTTACATCACGGAGGAGAACGGTCCGGTGTTCGAGCCGTACGGTCTGGCTACGGTGTATTGCGACGCCCGCAGCTTGATCATAGACCCCAAGGCTAATGTCGTGGTGAAGGCGTACGAGAATTACAAGACCAACACCAAGATAAACAGTTTCAAGCAGCTGACTGCGTGCGGCTATGCGCGTGTGACGGACATGACGGTAAACGGCGTGGGTTTCCGAGGCATAATGCGTGCGGACGGTATGCTGGAGTGGCTATTCTCCACCGACGGCAAAGGGGATGCGGAAAAGTATCTGCCGAAAGAACCGGAGCCTATCGAACCGGAACCGGAACCTGAGCCCGAACCTGAACCTGAGCCCGAACCGGAACCGGAACCGGAACCCGGTCCATTCCCGTGGCCGCCGGTAATCAAGGTGATTGACGGCAATCAGCCGCCCGAAGGCCCGACCAAAGTAATTGAGAAGACTTACAAGGTCACGCTGACCACTCAGGGAAGCGGTACGGCCACGCTGTCGGCTACAGGGCCCTTCAAGTATGGCGACCTGGTGTCGATTAACGCCGTGCCGGCCGAGGACTGGGCCGTCGGCAACATCGACATACAGGGTGACGGCGCCGGTTATCTGGACGGCGGCAAACCGATGTCCGTTACATCCGACCTGGCAGTCAAGGTGGTGTTCGTCAAGAAACCGGATCTGACCAAGCCGGAGGTGGTGGGTATCTATCAGGGCCTCAAGGACTATTATTTCAACGACAAGACGCCCACTCCGATTGACGTCTATGCCGAGATCAGCGAGAATCCCGATGTGGCTACGCCTTACGGTCAGAACACATACGGTTTCATGGTGATGATGATAGACCCGACCGTGCGCCTCATGGGCAACGGTGCGTCGGCCTACATATTCGGTCTGCCGCTGAAGATATCGGGTTATCAGCATGAGCCGTCGGGCGACGAATGGCTGGTGTGTGACGGCGGAGCGGTTTCGGCTCACGACATCAGGATAGAGACGGGCAATCCGATCGCCGGCCTGATGTACAAGCTGATGATGACAATGGACGGCACCGGCAACATACAGGGATTGCCGCGCCGTTACCGCATCCATATCGATAAGCGCGACAAGGAAACGGGCGAGATTACCTTAGGACGCCTGGAAGTATTCTCCATCAAGGCCGGCGGCTGGGTGCCCGGCGGCGACGAATCGGTGGAGAACAATAAGAAGGGTATGTTTATAAGCGTGCGAGAAAAAGGCTGGCCGGCCGACACATATCAAGGCGTGGTGATAAAGCCGGCGCAGAAGCGCAACGACGTGTACTGGTACGCCCCCGAGAAGTGGTACTCCAGCCCCTCGCTGTATCAGGCCGTGATCGAAGCCATGCGCAACACCTACGGCTCCTTCAAGACCGATGTCGAGCAGCTGTTCGACAACAACAGCCCCCGGAAATAGTCCGAAGGCGCAGGAATCGTTATAATCATAAAGAGGACCGGTCAATCAAATGGCCGGTCCTCTTGACATTCTTCGTCGGTTCGAATAGTGGCGCAGGCTCTCGGTAGCCGCACACTCTTAATATTGCTCGAAATTGTAGACTACGCCTTTCGATACTATGCCTTCTTCATCCATTCCGGTGACATGGGAAATGATGAAGGGCTTGTCCAGTTTTTCTGCGGAATTGCCATCCATGTCGCATGACTCCGTAACCAGAATATTAGCCGGTGTGCTTATCCCCTTGAAGTATGATTCGAAGGAATTGGAGCGACCGCTGGCATCGGTGGTCATTTCCGTCTTGCAGATGATGACCGGTCCGAGAAAAGTCTTGGACGGGTATGAGAAGTTCCAGGAGGTGGTGTAGCATTTCTCGTTGTTTCCTTTGCCTTTGCACTCGGTGGCGGCATACGCGGCGGAGGAATCCTTGAAGCTCAGGTACAATGGAGATCCTTCCATAAGGAAACTGCCCTCGGAAGCCACGGACGACGAAAGCCAGGCTGCGTCACCGGTGAAGGGATTGCGTATTTTCAGCCAGTCACCCTCTTGTCCCAGCATTTCGAAGCAGTCGTTGTAGAATGCTTTTCCCACGATAGCGGCCGAGGTGGAGGGCTGCTGGCGGATGTTGGCCGTAGCCGATGAAACGAACACTGCGTCAACGCCTGTTTCCTGCGCGGAAGCGGAGAATGCCGTAATAGCCATTACGATGGCTGCGGAAAGAACGGCTACTGTTGTCTTGAAATTTGCCATAAGGTAAATTTTTCGTTAGTTAGAGTATGATTGTCGCGCAAAAGTATGCAAATTATTCGACATCCGCAAATCCCCTCTTGTCTCTATATAAATTGGATTATATTCAGTAAAGTTTGTCAGTTTCGCTTGTTTGTTGTAACTTTGTAGATAGCAATATGTTGAGGTTGATATGACGATTGACGATATAAAGGCGCTGATTGCTTCGGATGAGTCGCGCACTCTGGAGCTGAAGAAAAGTACCGGAGAACTTAAGGACGGTATGCATGCGGCATGTGCGTTTCTGAACACAGAGGGCGGTTGGCTTATATTCGGTGTTACTCCGAAGTCATTAAAAATTATCGGGCAGGAGGTTACTGATAAGACGAAACAGGAAATAGCTCAAGCCATTGCAGGTCTGGCGCCGGGTGTGTATATGCGTCCGGATTATATCGATGTGCCCGAGTATCCGGGACATCAAGTCATAGCCATGCATTTTGACGGATGGGTTTGGGGCGAGCGTCCACATACGTTTCACGGTTGCCCGTATTATAAAGTGGAAAGTACCACGCAGATTATGCCTCACGATATGTATGACGAACGAATACGGGCATTTGAGCCTAAAACATATTCGTGGGAGATGCGCCCGGCCAGCGGAGTGGCTTTTGATGACCTGAACGAGAAGCATATCCGCGGATGTATCCGCATGGGGGTGGAGGGAGGCCGTATCCCTGCAAGTGCGTTGAGTGCGCCAATTTCCGATACGTTGTCGAAGTGGAAACTGTTGAAGAATGGAATCCCTACCAACGGAGCAGCCATGTTATTTTCGAATAATGTGGATGAGTATGACAATTTCAAGATCAAGATGGCTCGTTTCTTGGGTACGGACAAGAATGAGTTCATCGATGAGATGCGTGTGGAGGGCAATTTCTTTGACCTGCTTGACGCGGGTTTGGCATTCTGTTTCAAGCATCTTAACCTGAGCGGTAAAATCACGAACCGAAGCCTTCAGCGGGAAGAACGGCTTGAAATACCATATAAGGCGCTTAGGGAAGCTATTATAAATTCGCTGTGCCATCGCCAATGGGAGAAACATAATCTGATGAATAGCATCGCCATCTATGATGACCGTGTAGAGATCGGCAATCCAGGCATATTCCCGTCTCAGATAACTCCGGAAAATATAAAGGGACCACATGATTCATATCCATACAATGTGAAGATGGCAGAAGTGCTGTATCGTTCCATGTGGCTTGAAAACTGGGGCTCAGGCGCCAGACGTATCATGGAAGCCTGTGAGGAGCAGGGGGTGGAGGAACCGACCTGGCGTTGGGACGGAGGTTTTGTCTACGTTACCTTCAAGCGACCCGCAAAAGGGCTATCTGTTGATACGGTAAACAATAATCCCGATTCAAATGATGAAGGTAAGGGAGGCAAGTACGACCCAAGTATGGCCCAAGCACGGCCCAAGTACGACCCAAGTACGACCCAAGTACGTAGAATGATAATATTGATGGATGATGATTATATGTCTCTTAGAGATATAATGGCACTCTTTAATTTAAATAGTGCAAAAAGGTTTAGGGAGAATTATATTAATCCGGGAATAACAGATGGTGCTTTGGAACGACTTTATCCGAATCAACCCCATCATCCAAAACAGCAATATCGTCTGACGGAGGTTGCTAAAGAATGGAAATCTAATGCAAAGCAATGATAAAAAAGCCGTATAAATTGTTCCCGTTTCTTTAAGGATGAACGGGTTAAATGTCGTTCTTTTTGCGGCGGGAGGTGTAGATCATGTAGATGCCTAACAGGATGAAGGCGGAGAGGATAAGCAGCATCTCGGTGACGTGCTCGAGGGGCGCGACCCAGATTTCCTGAAACAGATTGTTGCGGCCCATTATCTCGACGGGGGTCCAGAACACGATGACGGTGGCGATGGACATGCGCAGGTTGGCTCCCCATGAGGGTATGCGCAGCTGACGGGCGAACATGAAGCAGGCCCCGATGAAACATCCCACGCCAACCAGGATGGAAACGGGATGACTGTCGCCTAAGAACACCGGGTCGTAGCAGAACATCAGCAGCAGGTACGACGCCCACATTATCATGTTGAATTCCATGAATGTCACGATCGAGACGTGGCGTGTCATGGGGCGGGCGCAGATTTCGTTTTTGCGTCCTCTCAGCAGCTGACGCTGACACCAGTTGATGAAGTTGCAGCCGTTGCGTGTGCTGAACGTGTACATCACCATTATCAGCATGAAGAAGCCGAACGACGCCGGCAGAATCAGATACTCGGGCTTGGTCACGACCTCGCCCGTGACGGGGTCGAGCATCGGCTGCGTGCCGAACCTGTTGGCGAAATACATGAACAGGAATTCCACCCAGCCGGTCCAGAACAGCAGGCCGCCGATCAGTCCCCACAGCGTCTGGTGCGTATCACCCTTGGCGAAAACGCCGCGGATGGCCATCAGCATACCGACCAGGCCCATGGCGAAAGCCGAATAATGCAGCGCGGTGGGTTGCATGAAATGTTCCATCAGGATCATCAGCGCATGGCCCAGCGGCATCAGAAACAATACGATGAGGAAAGAGCTTATGGCTTTGAAAGGATATTTTTTCTTGGTCTGTGACTTCATGTCTGTAATATTGAATGATGATTACGGAAAACTCTTTGATAAATTCGACGGCAAAATTACAAACATGGCGTTGTCTCCGCAATCCTCTGAAATGAGTATTGTCAGTGTAGCGGGAATTTCATAACTTTGCGGCTCGATGACGAAACGATTTCATATAACATGGCGCGGATTGCATCGCTGGCTCGGACTGGTGATGGCGGTGCTGATGCTTGTGTTCTGCGTGTCCGGTCTGATACTGAATCATCGGGATCTGGTATCAGAATGCGACGTGAGCCGTAAGTTACTGCCGTCTTCATACCGGATAAAAGACTACAACAACGGCGTGGTCCGGGGTACGGTGAGGCTGGGCGGCGACACGGTCCTGCTGTTCGGCAATGCCGGGATATGGCTCAGCGACACGTCGCTCGCCGATGTCCGCGACTTCAATGCGGGTTTCCCTAAAGGAATGGACGGGCGCAATGTGCGCAATGTGGTGCGTACACGCACGGGCGAGCTGTATGGTGCCACACAGACCGGCCTGATGCGTCATGACGGAGAAAGATGGAGGCCGGTCGGGCTTCCCGGCAATACGGAACGCGTTACCGACGTCGCATTGTTGCCCGACAGCGCCGGAGTGCTGGCCCTGACCCGTTCGGACGTTTATGTAAAGTCAGCGAATGATGCCGTATTCAGAAATGTCGGCCTGAAGGCTCCCGCAGGAGCAAAGAATGAAGTGACGCTGTTCAAGACGGTATGGCATCTGCACAGCGGCCAGCTTTTCGGTTTGCCCGGGGTATTGATTGTGGATGCGCTTGCCATAGTGCTTGTTTTTCTGAGCATTACCGGTATAGTAATCTTCATTTTACCATATTCCATACGCCGGAGCGCGGTGGCTAAGGTGAAGCGTCAGGCAGGATGGCTGAAATGGAATTTCAGATGGCATAACAGTGTGGGTTACTGGACCATCGGCCTGACGTTGCTGATAGCGGTGACCGGGGCGTGTCTGCGGCCGCCGTTGATGGTGCCGTTGGCCTTAAACCGGTCCAAGGCTATTCCCGGCACGACGCTGGATCATGACAATTTCTGGCACGACCGCCTGCGGGCTATCCGATGGGACAGCATGTCGGGCCGCTGGCTGCTGTCCACATCCGAGGGATTCTATACGGTTGACGGAGGTTTTCACGCCGAGCCCGAATCGTCAGTAGCGAAGGTGACTCCACCGGTCAGCCCTATGGGAGTCACCGTGTTCGAGGAAATGGAGCCGGGCAAGTGGCTGATCGGCTCATTCAGCGGGATGTATGTGTGGGACATGCGCTCGGGCAGGATCCATGACTGGTTTACCGGACAGGAATACAGGAAGAAAAAGCCGGGGCCGCCTATAAGCGATCATCTGGTGTCCGGTTTTACGCGAGATGTGTCCGGTTTTACTCAGGACGTGTCCGGCGGCAATATCGTGGTGTTCGACCATTACAAGGGAGCGGTCGGATTGCCGGAGATGACGGAGGCGCTGAGCCGACAGCCGATGTCCCTTTGGAACGTAGCACTGGAGGCGCACAGCGGCCGCCTGTACGACAGTCTGTTGGGCCCTGTTTCCGTACTTTTTATTTTCCTGGCCGGCGCATCGTGTGTGCTGGTGCTCGTCTCAGGTTGGAAGATGGCCCGCCGCCGCAAAAAGAAGTAACCTTTATTCAATTTATATAGGCTGGAATAATTTGAATTTTCAAGTCGCAGAACTGACGGCAAAGCCATAGCTTTGTAACTTTTAGCAGTAGGAATTTTGTGGTGCAATAGTTATTCGTTAACTTTGCATTGTCAAATATTGTGACAAGGCACATGATTTGACAATAACATGATAATACAAAGACCTCATTACCTTAATCAGCTGATTGCTTTACGCCATAACGGTTTGATTAAGGAACGATGCCTTAGACGACAGGAGCCACACTGCGTTATGAAACCGTTTTGATGGGGTCAAATTCTGGCTTTGAGCTTGTTTATTTGAGCGCAAACCCTACTGATATGATCCAATCCATAAAGAAGGGAATTGCTGTCAATGTCCATCCATGAGAATAGGGCCATTATCTTGGAATATATGTTTATCACATACGAAGTGTCGATTTTGGAGGTATTGGTTGCGAAACAGATGGTCTCGTGATGGGCGATGCGGTTCCGTAATGAATTGACCTTATCAAGTTCATTGAATATAAAGGTCTGGTTATATTGTATTTCCCTTGAAGAACGTGGCTTATTGGGAAATATCGACAATAGGTTCCGTCCTGTAACACGATATTGGATTGGCGAGAACATGTATTTCCATATTCCGAACTCCATTTCCGCCAATAGTTTAGGATGTGAATAGGATTGTGTCTGCTGTAATTTATGATGGGCAAAAGCGATAATGTCCCGAGTCTTTCTCAATATCGGCTGCGTGAAAATCCCGTTTGTTGATACGGAGTCTTTAAGCCATTCCTCTCCGAGATTCTCGGTCAGCTTACGGTCAATGGCGTTGCGGAGTGCGACCTCAAAGCAACTGACGATGGTGAACATTTCCTGAGAAATTTGCAGATTATATCGGTACAGCGTCATAGCCTTGCGGGTGTCACCACCGCAGGCTGTCAGATACCTCTCCATACGTTGAGAGGACATTATTTTCTCAAAATCTGCGTATTTCATTAGAATTTCAGAATCTTTTGGAATAAAGTTTTGTTTTTAAGATAAAAAAACACTATCTTTGCAGTGTTGAATCCCGGTAGCCCCTGTATATCAAGCTATCGGGTTTTGTTTTTATGTCTGCAAATTTATATAAAAATCGTGAGATTTTTAGTCATGCTTTGTGTAATCTAAAAAATGATGGAGGAGATTGGGGCGCTCGATTTCAGGGCGAGGAAGGTAAGGACGGTGGATTCGGGACGGTCGGAGACGTCGGGGACGTCGGGGACGGGAGAGGAGATGGAGATGTCAGCCATGATGTCGTGACGGGTGACGCGGTTTTGAGATACGGATAAGACAGGAAAACCCCAGTCGTTGGGGTAGGGCCGCGCGGCGGCATGGGTGCGTAGCAATGCGGTTATGGCCGGCCAATTGTCAAGCATTACAACTACATCGATGTCGCGCCAGGAGGCAATCAGATTGGAGAAGGCGGTGGTTGCCAGTTCGTTGTTGTAGAAAGCCGGGGATGCTTGCCCTTCGTTGCCGACGGCGTAATATCGGCAGCCGTGATCCTGCGGCAGGTCGGTTTCGGCGGCATCAATGGTGCTGACCACGGCCACACGGCAGCCGGCTTGCTGAAACGGCTTGGTGTATTGGCTCAGGGCGTGGCGGTCACGGGATATGACCAATACGCGCAACGGTTTGAAGGGGAATGTGAGCAGGTGGCGCGAAGCCGGGCTGACGCGCGTCGGGGCGCAACCGGCCTTGCGGTTGTGAAGCTCCTCCATCTTCTTTTCAAGGTAATTGTCTGCCATGCCGCAAAGTTACAAAAAATATCCGACACAACCTTTTGTCGTGGTTATGGTTTTAATTATAAAACTTAAGTATCTCAAGTTTATAAGATGGAATTTAAAGAAAGGCAAGGTACGGAACTATCAGGTAGATTATATTCCAATCGGAATGTGGTGCCTCGGAGAGGCTGTTTCTCGATAACCCCACGATGGTCGGGGACAGCTTCAGCCGGCACCGGCCTTCGTGGGGTCAGTCGGGCATGACACAGCTTGGTCGGAGACCATGCCTCTGTACTGCCTGATGTGTATCCTCTATGATCAAGGTTCAGGTTGCTTAAGGCGAGCGGCATGGTCTCCGACCAAGCTATACCGAGCCGGACTATCCCCACGAAGGCTGTCGGGACGCTTCGCGCCCTATAGCCATCGTGGGGAAATCTAGGACCTCTGCAAGTCTTAAATGTTAAAATTTCTAT
>ERZ791865.344-NODE-344-length-71462-cov-6.451216_pt1 | contig 71462 bp, 65 predicted proteins | sample MGYA00509942_ERZ791865 | MGnify/ENA primary metagenome ERZ791865 (study PRJEB30046, sample SAMN00792098) | human gut metagenome | study: EMG produced TPA metagenomics assembly of the A metagenome-wide association study of gut microbiota in type 2...
GGGGGGGTATCCGCCGGGGATGTGTCGGCGGGAGCGGCATCGGTAGGAGGTGTTTCTGCCGGGGCGGCGGGCTTGGCCGATGCGTGCATCTCTCCTGCCGTGGCGGAGCCCAGGGTGGACATGGCTTCCGCCCGGCCGGCCTCATAGGCGTCGGCCTTGGCCTTTTCCATCTCCTGCTGGCGGGCGTTTTCGGCCCGGACGGCCTCCTTCTGCTCCGAGCGGCGGGCGGAGAACCGGAGAAATGCCCGGAAGCCCAGATAGATCAGCAGCGCTGCCATCAGCGCCAGGCCGACCCAGCCGGGGACACGGATATGCCAAAAGTTCCGCACGGCGAAGTATTCCCGCACCAGGCCCTGGTAGTACAGCACCGCGCCCAGGGCGATGCAGACCAAGCCTATGATAAGGGACAGCACGGCCCGGAACCTGGCCTTAGCCTTGCAGACGAAAAACCGGATCACCAGGGCGATGGCCAGCAGAAACAGCGCCGGAGACTGGCAGCAGAGAATATATCCGAAAGTGTGGTTCATATGACGCTCCTATTCTCACAGGGCGCTCTTGCCCCGGACGATGTACTGGCCTTCTTGCTCGCCGATGACCTGACCGTTTTCCACCATGAGCCTGCCGCGCAGCCACACCTGGCTGATGGAGCCGTGGGTCACGAAGCCCTCATAGGGGGTATAGCCGGCCCGGCTGACCATGTCCTCGGCCCGGAGGATATGATCGGCCTGGGGGTCATAGACCACGATGTCCGCATCCGCACCGGGGGCAATGATGCCCTTACGGGGGAACATGCCGTAGAGCTTGGCGGGGTTTTCCGACAGGGCCTTGCACATGGTGGCCAGGGAGATCTTCCGGGTGGCCACGCCAAAGGAGTACACCAGCTCGCCCCGGGCCTCCACCCCGGGCAGGCCCCCGGGGATCTTGGTAAAGTCGCCCCGGCCGGCGTCCTTCTGCGCCAGGGTAAAGGCGCAGTGGTCGGTGGAGATGGTCTGGATGTCGCCCTTGCGCAGGCCGGCCCACAGGGCCCGGCAGTCCTCCGCCTTGCGGATGGGGGGCGCGCAGACATAGCGGGCAGCCTGGGAATAGTCCTCGTTATAATACACGCTGTCGTCCAGCACCAGGTACTGGGGGCAGGTCTCCACGTACACCTTCTGCCCACGGCGGCGGGCAGCGGTGACCTCCGCCAATGTGGCGGCATTGGTCAGGTGGACGATGACCACGGGGATGTCCACCGCCTGAGCGATGCGCAGCAGGCGGCTCACGGCTTCGGCCTCCAAAAAGTCGGGCCGGGTCTCGGGGTGGGAGGAAACGCCCATTTCTCCGGCGGCCTTCTTCTCCTCGATGAGGGCGTTGATGACGCCGCTGTTTTCGCAGTGGACGCCGCAGATGCCGCCCTTTTCCTTCAGCTTTTTCAGGGCCTTGTACATGGCCTCGTCCCCGATCATCATGGCCGGGTAGGTCATGTACATCTTGAAAGAGGAGATACCGGCGGCGTACATGTCGTCGATCTCCTTTTCGATCTCCTTGTTCCAGTCGTCAATGGTCATGTGGAAGCCATAGTCGCACCAGCACTTGCCGTCGGCCTTCTTGTGCCACAGGTCCAGGCCGTAGTGGAGAGATTCGCCCTTGTTGGGGCAGGCAAAGTCCACAATGGTGGTGGTGCCGCCCCGGATGGCGGACTTGGTGCCGGAGTCAAAATCATCAATGGTGGTGGTGTTGCATACGTCCAGGTCAAAGTGGGTGTGGGCATCGATAAAACCGGGCATGAGCAGCTTGCCGGTGACATCAATGGTCCGGGCCAGGGGGTCGGAGAGATTGCGGCCCACCTGGAGGATCTTCTCATTTTCTACCAGCACATCGGCCCGGCGGGTGCCCCGGCCGGAGACCACGGTGCCGTTTTTGAACAGATATTTCATGACAGTACCCCCTATTGAAATGATGAGAAAAAAGTAAACGGGAAAAGCGGAGGAGCGGTGCCCCCGGTGATCTTGCCCTCATTATAACATACCCGGGGAAAATGTCCATAAAAATTGATAATGGGAAGAAAATATGCTATACTGCGAAAAAATGGAGGGATGAATCATGCAGGATCTGACGGAAAAAATGCTGCAGAGCCATGAAGTTTATAACGGGCGCATCATCCGGGTGCGCAATGACGAGGTGCTGCTGCCAAACGGCGGGCATGGACGGCGGGAGGTAGTGGACCACCCCGGCGGCGTGGGGATATTGGCATTTGACGACCAGGGCCGGGTGACCCTGGTGCGGCAGTTCCGCTATGCTGTGGGTGAGCACCTGTGGGAGATCCCGGCGGGAAAGCGGGAGAAGGGGGAGGAGCCCTTCGTAACGGCGCAGAGAGAACTGAATGAGGAGGTGGGCGCCGCGGCGGCCCAATGGACGGAGCTGGGGAGCATCATCGCCTCTCCCGGCTGCTACGCCGAGGTGCTGTATCTGTACATGGCGGAGGGGCTGACCTTCTCCCGGCAGCATCTGGATGAGGACGAGTTTTTGGAGGTGCAGTTTTTCCCCTTTGCGGAAGTGGTGGAAAAGTGCATGACCGGGGAGATACGGGACGGAAAGACCGTGACGGCGGTGCTGAAGGCCAGGCTCCTGCAAGAAAAGACTTGCACTTTATGAACATTTCCGCTACACTGGAGGAAATGACGGCCCCAGGCCGAGAGGAGAATTTTGTATGAGTAAACTGCAAAAAATCGCCGCGGTGTTCCTGGTTATTGCCGTGGTCACGGGGATCCTGCACAAAACGGGCGTATTCTATGTGCCGGGGCTGACGGCGCTGACCCTGTGCGTGGCTATGTGCGCGGAGGGATCGGATCTGCTGAAGGGTACAGGGAAAAAGAAGAATACCTCCCGGCGGTTGGCTGCCATCCTGGTGCTGGCCTTTGGCCTGCTGAATCTGGTGGTGGGCGGCTTTGAGATCTACGACTATGTGATCCGGCTGTGAAATAAAGAAAAGGGAGGTGCGGCCGGAGCTGCACCTCCCTTTTACGACAGGAAACAGGACCGGGGAGGGAGAAGACAATGGAAGTGACTATCCGAAAGGCGAAGGAGAAGGACCTGGCGGCCGTGGAGAAGATATACGACGGCATCCACACAGAGGAAGAAGCGGGACGGGCCTGCGTCGGATGGGAGCGGGGGATCTACCCCACCCGGCGGACGGCGGAGGACGCCCTGGAGCGGGACGACCTGTTCGTGGAGGAGGCGCAAGGACGCATTGTGGGCACCGGCATCATCAACCGGGCGCAGGTGGACGTGTATGCGGAGGTCAGCTGGCTGTACCCGGCATCGGACGAGCAGGTGATGGTGCTGCATACGCTGGTCATTGACCCGGCCGAAAAGGGAAAGGGATTCAGGCAGGAGTTCGTGGCGTTTTACGAGGAGTACGCGGCCCGGTGCGGCTGCACCTGCCTGCGCATGGACACCAACGCCAGGAACATAGGCGCCCGGCGGCTGTATAAGCACCTGGGATTCCGGGAGGCGGGGATCGTGCCCTGCGTGTTCAACGGCCTGGCGGGGGTGGATCTGGTGATGCTGGAGAAAAAACTGTAAACGCCGCGAAGGAGAAAATGGGCGGATAACACAAATGGCGCATATGCGAAGCGAATTTCGCATGTGCGCTATTTTTCGCGGGCGAAGCGGAAAAAAAACAAAATGATGCGCAATATGCACAGAAAAAGAGGGGGAGGGGGAGAAAAAATTGAGGAAAAAACAAAGTGAGGAAAAGAGTGTTGACAGGCGGGGGAAGGAGTGCTATAGTCCCAATCACCACAAGAAAGGAGACATGGCCATGAGAGCATTTGATGCCGCCGGGCGAAACGGGACCGCAGCAGCACAGGACGCCTGCGCCGTGTCTTCCTGCAAAAAAATAACCGCTATTCTGATTATGGACGCCGCTATTGCTGCGTCCATTTTTGCGCTGGGCCTGATTATTCGGATCGAAAATAAAACGGAATACAGCCGAAAAACGACAAGCGGTTTTGCATACGGAGCGGCCTGAAGCACAGGCGGCACGGAAAACGCAAAAGCGGCTTCGCCGGATTCGGCGAGGCCGCTTTCTTTTTTGGGACGACATGCCCGCAGGAGCGGGATGCCAATAGATATAAGGAGGATCAGAATATGCCTATCATTCATGTGAGCGTAACAGGAAAGCAGGACACCTAGAAAAAGCGGGACTTTATGGAGCTTGCCGCCAACAGCATCTGCAGCCACACCAACACGCTGCCAAAGAACATCTATGTGTATTTCCATGAAATGGAGCCGGAAAACGTGCGAAAGACGGCTCTCACGGCGCTCATAGATTGGACCATGATACCGGATCGCACCAACGAGGCCAAGAAGGCCATCATGGGCGAGCTGACCGACGAGCTGGCCAAGCTCACCGGGGAGAATCGGAGCGAGATCGTGATCATATTCAACGACATTCCCCTGGCCAGCGCGATGCTGGGCGGGATCACCCGGGCAGACAATTACAACTGGTAAAAAAGAAAAATGCAGAAAATCCCCTTCCGCTTAGGCGGAGGGGGATTTTTGCGTACGGGGAAATGGATCGGTTGCGGAGAAAAGGGCAACAAAAAGGCAAGATATGCCGGGAAAACGGAGGGAGGTAGAAAAATAAAAGGGGGATTTATCTATGGAGGAAAAGGAATGGGTGCGCTGCGACCGCTGCGACGGAGAGATCTATGAGGGCGCGGAATACTATCAGATCAACGGCGAGTGCGTGTGCAGGGAGTGCCTGGAGGAGTTTGCGGGACACTGGTTTGCGCCCTTTCGGCTGATCGCCGGGGAGGAGCTATGAAGGGAAGAGGCGAGAACTTCTGGCAGGAGGTGCGCCGGGCTTATGAAAACGGAGAGGGCAGCTATCAGACCCTGGCGGACCGATTCGGCGTGAGCCGGGGAGCTATGGCGAGCCACGGCAGAGCCGAGGGCTGGAACAGAAAAAAGCAGGAGGCCACGGATCTGCAGGAGATGACGGGGAAGCTTTCCCGGGCGGCCATGCGGGAGATCGGACGGCTGGAGGAGGGGGAGGCGGATGTGAAGACCATCCGGGAGCTGACGGCCCTGCTGAAGGAGCTGAACCAGCTGATGAAAAGCGCCGCCGAGGAAAACGGAGAGAGCACCGTGCGGGTGCAGTGGGAGGAGGACATGGAGCAGTGGAGCGAGTAGAGACTTTGCACTTATCGCCGCCCAATGAAAAGCAGAAGCTGTTTTTGCAGTGCCGAAAAAAATACATCGCCTTCGGCGGCGCGCGGGGCGGCGGGAAAAGCTGGGCCGTGCGCACCAAGGCGAAGCTCATGGCCCTGCGCTATCCGGGAATCCGGATGCTGCTGGTGCGGCGGACCTACCAGGAGCTGGAGAACAACCACATTCGGTTCCTGCGGCGGGAGCTGGCGGGGATCGCCGACTACAAGGCCACGGCCAGGCAGTTTGTATTTGCCAACGGCAGCGTGCTGGATTTCGGCTACTGCGCCTGCGACGGGGACCTGGACCGGTACCAGGGGGCGGAGTACGACGTGATCTTTCTGGACGAGGCTACCCAGCTGCGGGAGGAGTGGATGCGGCAGTTTGCGGCGTGCGTGCGAGGGGTGAACGACTTTCCCAAGCGCATCTACTACACCTGCAACCCCGGGGGACCGGGACACGGGTACATCAAGCGGCTGTTCATCGACAAACGCTATCTGCCGGGGGAAAATCCGGAGGACTATGAGTTTATCCCCGCCCGAGTGACGGACAACCGGGCGCTGCTGAAAAAACAGCCGGAGTACCTGCAGCAGCTGCAGGCACTGCCGGACAAGCTCCGGGCGGCCTGGCTGGAGGGGAAGTGGGACATCTTTCAGGGACAGTTTTTCCAGGAGTTTACCGACGACCCGGAGCACTACCGGGACAGACGGTTTACACATGTCATTGAACCGTTTGACATCCCCAGGGAGTGGAAAATTTACCGCAGCTATGACTTTGGCTACGCCAAGCCCTTCTCCTGCGGCTGGTGGGCGGTGGACTTTGACGGGTGCATTTACCGAATATTAGAGCTGTACGGCTGCACGGAGAATCCCGACGAGGGGGTGCGGTGGACCCCGGAGAAGCAATTTGCCAAAATCCGGGAGATCGAGCAGACCCACCCGTGGCTGAAGGGACGGAGCATTGACGGAGTGGCCGACCCGGCCATCTGGGACACCAGCCGGGGAGAGAGCATCTATGAGACGGCTCTGCGGCACCGGATCTACTTTACAAAGGGAGACAACCGGCGGATCCCGGGGTGGATGCAGATGCACTATCGAATGGCCTTCGATGAGGAGGGGTATCCGCAGATGTATATATTCAAGGGGTGCAGGGCGTTTATCCGGACGATCCCGGAGCTGCGGTTTTCGGACACGGAACCGGAGGACCTGGACACCCGGCAGGAGGACCATGCGGCGGACGAGAGCCGATATTTCTGCATGGCGCGGCCCATTCGGCCGGTGCGCCGGGGAGAGGAACTGGCGCTGGGGGATGATCCGCTGAACATGAGGAAAGGGAGATGAATAGGGGAAGGTGAATTGCGAGACCTGTGACATCGGCCGCAGGTCCCGCAATGACGGTTTTTGCATGAGATGCAGCGGTTATCGAGCGGGCGGGGTAGAACCCCGCCCCTACGCAGGACATGGAGTGCGGTGGGGCGGGCCGATAGGCATCGGCCCCTACGGATACATTACTTGAGGTTCGGTGCTGAGATATTACGGATTGCCACAGCCAGTGACATCGGTCACTGGCTTCGCAATGACAGGCGACAAGGGGGGCGGTGGTTGTTGGCGGCGGGCTGAGGGCAGCCCGCCCTACGCATAGTGGGGGGTGCCGCGGTGGACGGGCGGGGTGCAGAAAATTTTCCATATTATTTGCATTGTTGCACGGGAAAGGGCAACAGGGAGGGCAACGAAACGAGGACGGACGGGCACAGGTGAGAACGAAAAGGAGGGGTATGGCATGGAGCCGATGACTTTGCAGAAACCGAAGATCGGTGCGGAGGAGGTGCGCCGGGCGGCACAGATCCTGAAGAAATACAAGCAGGGAAAGGCGCACCTGGAGAGCCGCATCATCGACAACGAGCAGTTCTGGAAAATGCGGCACTGGCAGCAGATGGAGAAAAACGGGCAGGGAGGCAATCCTGGCGACCCGCAGCCGGCCAGCGCGTGGCTGGTGAACTGCATCCTGTCCAAGCACGCGGACGCCATGGACTGCTATCCGGAGCCCACGGTGCTGCCCCGGGAGGAGGGGGACCGGGCGGAGGCATCCAAGCTGACGAAAATTTTGCCGGTAGTACTGAAGCAGAATCAGTTCAAGCGGACCTATTCGGACGCCTGGTGGTACAAGCTGAAAAGCGGGTGCGCCGCCTACGGCGTTTTCTGGGACGCGGGAAAACTGGGCGGGCTGGGGGACATTTCCATCCGCAGAATGGACCTGCTGAACCTGTTCTGGGAGCCGGGAGTCCGGGACATCCAGGATTCGGAAAATTTCTTTTCCACGGAGCTTGTCAGCAATGCCCAGCTCCTGCGCAGTTATCCGCAGCTGGAGGGAAAGCTGGGAGGCGGCAGCTTCACAGTGAGCCGGTTCCTCTATGACGACACGGTGGATACCTCCGACAAGTCCCTGGTGGTGGACTGGTACTACCACACCATGGACGGGGGACGGAAGGTGCTGCAGTACTGCAAATTCGTGGGGGAGACGGTGCTCTACGCCACGGAAAACGACTGGCAGACGCCCACGGAGCAGCGGGTGACCGGCGTGGACGAGAACGGCGAGCCCGTCCTGGAGGAGGTGCCGGTGGGCCTGCCTATGTGCAGGCGGGGCTGGTACGACCACGGGAAGTACCCGTTTGTGTTCGACGTGCTGTTCCCCGAGGAGGGGACGCCCTGCGGGTATGGGTACATTGACCTGTGCAAGTCGCCCCAAAAGCAGATCGACCTCATGAGCCAGGCCATCCTAAAGAACACCCTGGCGGCGGCGACGCCGAGATTTTTCATCCGGGCGGACGGCGCGGTGAATGAAAACGAGTACGCCGACTGGACCAAGCCCTTTGTTCACACCAACGGGAACCTGGGCAGCGACTCCATCGCGCCCATCCACACGGCAGGGCTGGACAGCGTGTATGTGGCCATCCTGCAGAGCAAGATCGCCGAGATGAAGGAGACGGCGGGGAACCGGGATGTGGCCAACGGCGGCACCGCCTCCGGCGTGACGGCGGCAACGGCCATTGCGGCATTGCAGGAGGCCGGCGGGAAGCTGTCCCGGAACATGATCGATGACGGGTACGAGGCATTTTCCGATGTGGTGACGCTGTGCATTGAGCTGATCAGGCAGTTTTATGGGCTGCCCAGGCAGTTCAGGCTGCTGGGGGGCGAATTTGCCAGCTATGACAACGCGGGGCTGCAGCCGGTGGCTATGAGCGACGGCGTGGAGACTTCCTACCGGGTGCCGGTGTTTGACCTGGAGATCTCTGCCCAGCAGGAAAACCCTTACAAAACTATGGAGTACAACCAGTTTGCCCTGCAGCTGTTCCAAATGGGGTTCTTCCGGGAGGACATGGCACCGCAGGCCCTGCGGTGCCTGGAGCTGATGGACTTTAAAAACAAGGACATGGTGATGGCTATGATCCAAAACGGACAGACCCAGCAGAGGGAGATCCAGCAGCTGCGCCAGCGGCTGATGCAGGCGGCGGCTGTGGTGGACCAGGTGAAAGGGACTCACCTGGCCCAGCAGCTGGCCCAGGAGTACGCCGCGGCACAGAGGGACGCCAAGGGCAGCGCCTGGCAGGCCGGAAAGCTCAGCTCCGTGGAGCGCACCAGGCGCGGCACCCGGGAGGCGGTGCGGCCCAGATGATCCGAGTGACGGCGGAACCGGGGCGGCTGACCCTGGAGGGGCACGCGGACTATGCCCCGGCGGGGAAGGATATTGTGTGCGCGGCGGTATCGACCCTGGTGCTGGCCCTGGCGGAGCGGCTGCAGGAGAAAAACCTGGTAAAGGAGCTCATTATGCGGCCAGGATATGTGCGCATTGCCATGCGGGGCGCAGATAGGGAGGCGGAACTGGTGAAATGCGGACTGCGGCAGTTGGAGAGACGGTTTCCCCGGTGCGTGGAGGTAAATGAAAAATAGGCGGTCAGTGTGGAACTTGCCCGGCACAGACGGACAAATTATGTGCGCAGCAGACTGCAATTCTTTTGTCGGAAAATTCCAAAGAAATTTTTGACAGGTTCAGATGGCCATTTCTCCCGGCGAGGGAGCGATGATACGGGTCGTGGCCTACCACGGGAAAGGATGAGACCATGGAAATGGAAGAAAATCAGGCACAGCTTTGTGAAGCATCGGGCGATACGGCTCCCGACGCCGGGGAGCAGGAGGATTTCGAATCTTTGATCCGGGGCAGGTACAAGGAGGAGTTTGACGCCAGGGTGCGCAAGATCCTGGATGGACGGCTGCGGGGTATGCGGCAGGAAAATCAGCGGCTGAAGGAACAGAAAGAGAAGCTGGAGCAGGCACGGAAAGCGGAGGCGGCGGAGCGCATTGACCGGCTGCGCAGGCAGGAGGGAGAGCTGAAGCGGCTGTATCCGGACTTTGACTGGCAGAAGGAGATGCGCAGCGAGGGCTTTGGGCGGCTGATCCTGGCCGGGGTGGAGCCCCGGACGGCCTATGAGACGGTGCATGGCCGGGAGCTGATGGAAAAGGCCATGCGCTATGCCGCGGGGCGCACCCGCAGGCAGGTGGCCGGGAGCCTGGCCAGCGGCATGAGCCGGGTGGCGGAAAACGGCGGCAGGAGCATTGCCGTGACGGCCAGCGATCCCCGGGGGCTGACCAGCGAGGATCTGGCGGACATCCGCCGGCGGGTACTGGACGGGGAGAAGATTCGATTCTGACGGAGAGCGCGGGAGATTTTGGAGAACGGATTGCCACACCAGTGACATCGGTCACTGGTTCGCAATGACAGCATTTTTGCAAGGGGGCGTACAAGCGGGGCGCTCTTGCAATGACGGGTTTTGCGAGGAACGGAATCTCCGGAGTGCGGGAAAAAGTGAAAATTTTTTATTGGAGAAAGGAAAGATGATTATGGAACTGAACTATCAGATGTTTGCTGACGCAAACACCCAGACTACCGGCGGGCTGTCCGCCGAGATGAAGACCTATTACGGCATGGAGCTGCTGGAAAATGCCAAGCCCCAGCTGGTACACAACCAGTTTGCCGCCACCAAGCCCCTGCCTGTGGGCGGCGGCAAGACCGTGGAGTGGCGTAAGTTCGGCGCCTTTGACAAGGCGCTGACGCCCCTGACCGAGGGTGTGACCCCCGATGGCAGCGGTATCTCTGTCAGCTATATTACCAAGGAGCTGGCCCAGTACGGCGACTACACCACCGTGTCTGACATGCTGGATCTGACTGCCATTGACGACGTGGTGCTGGAAATCACTGACCGCCACGGCAACAACATGGGCCTGACCCTGGACACCGTGACCCGCAATGAGATCCAGCAGGGCAACCAGGTGATCTATGCGCCTGTGCTGGGCGCGGACGGCAAGCAGACCGCCGTGACCAGCCGCGCGGCCCTGACTCCCGCCTGCAAGATGACCAGCGAGCTGGTGGCCAAGGCTGCCACTCAGCTGAAGAAGATGAACGCGCCGACCTTTGACGGCAAGTATGTGTGCATCATCCACCCCTCCGTGGCCTTTGACCTGCGCCAGGACGAGGCGTGGATCGCCGCCCACCAGTATGCCGCTGCCACGGAGCTGTTCTCCGGCGAAATTGGCGAGCTGCACGGTGTGCGCTTCGTGGAGACCACCGAGGCCAAGATCTTCTGCGGCGCCGACCTGGCATCCAACGCCCGCAATTTGGCGGTGAAGGGCGCGGTGGCGAACAACGCCACCGTGGCCTTTGACGGCGGCACTGTGGCAGCCGGCAGCCTGGCCGGCCGCTATGTGATCATCGGCGGCAAGCGCCACAAGGTGCTCAGCAACACCACCAGCTCTATGACCCTGGCGGAGGCCATTACCGCCGAGGACGACGCCGTTATTTATCCCGGCGAGGGCGGCGCCGAGGGCTGCGCTGTGTACGGCTGCCTGTTCGTGGGCAAGGGCGCTTATGGCGTAGTGGATCTCAGCGAGGGCACCGAGGTCATTGTGAAGCCCCGGGGCTCCTCCGGTACCGCCGATCCCCTGGACCAGCGCTCCAGCGTGGGCTGGAAGGGCATCCATGCGGCTGCTATCCTGTACGACGAGTACATGGTGCGGGTGGAGTGCGGCTCCTCCTACTCCAAGGAGGACAAGGCCAACTGAGCGGCCGGTGGGGGCGGGGGAAAGTTTTGCCGGCTTGAGGGTCGGGCGGGGTAGAACCCCGCCCCTACGGATCGCAAGGAGACCGGGATAAGACCGGCGGCGGGTCATATAAGAAGGGAGATTTTTTCATGAACGAGGAAATGTGCAAGGTTTATCTGCCCAGGGGCAGAAAAAATGAGGAAAATTTTGTGATCGTGTCCGTGAACGGGCGAAGCTACAAGATCATGAAGGGCGTGGAGGTGGAGGTGCCTGCGTGCGTGGCGGAGGTGCTGGAGAACAGCCGCATGATGGCTGACGCCGCACGGCGCTATGTGGACACCATGGCCAACTGAGAAGGAGGACACTATGGGCAAAATGACGGCGGGACAGGTGCTGACCCAGGTGGACAGCCTCCTGCCCAATGCATATACCCGGGAGGAGAAGCTCCGGTGGCTGCTGCAGGCGGAGGGCACCCTCATCCGGGAGGTGCTGCGGCCGGTGGACCGGGAGACATCCGTGCCGGAAAAGCTGGAGGAGAGCACCGTACTGACGGCCGGGACGCCCTATGACGGGCTGTACGGCCTGTATGTGCAGGCGCAGATCCACTACGCCGACGGCGACATGGCGCGATGGAACAACGCCATGACCCTGTGGAACCGGGGCGTGGAGGCCCTGCAGGCGGAGACGCTGCGCAAAACGGGCGGAACGCAGGCGGCGAAATGCCTGCGCCTTTGCTGAAAGGGGGCGGAGGGGATGTTCTTTCCAATGCTGAAAAAGACGGGGCTGGAAAGGGTGACGATGACGGATTTCCCGGGCCTTGACCGCAGGGAAACGGCTAAGATCGGGGGATTCCGGGAGATGCGGAACCTGTGCGGGGAGGGATACCCCGCTCTGCGGACGCGGCAGGCAAGGGGACTGACTGCTACAGTGACCAAGCCCGGCGGCCTGACGGCAAAAGACGCCCTGATCTGGGTGGACGGCACGCGCCTGCGCGTAAACGGTGAGGCGGCGGGCCCGGTGCTGACGGAGGGAGAAAAGGACCTGATCAGCATGGGGGCGTATCTGATCGTTTTTCCCGACAAGGTATATCTCAACACCAAGGATCTGACGGACTATGGCAGCCTGGAATGCGAAAGGACTGCCTCGGCGGGGGTGGCCATCAGCCTGTGCGACGCGGAGGGCACGGCCTACAGCGGCGTGGTGCAGAGCGCCGGAGCGCCGGAGGACCCGGAGGAGGGGGCACTGTGGATGGATGTATCCGGCCCGGAGCCGGTGCTGCGGCAGTACGGCCAGGATTGCTGGACGACGCTGCAGAATGTGTGCGTGAAGCTGCAGGCGACCCTGCTGGGAAAGGGCTTTGCCGCCGGGGACGGTGTGACGGTTTCCGGCTGCGCCGCGGCACGGCTCAACGGGGAGAAGGTCCTGCAGGCGACGGGGGAGAACTGGGTGGTCTTTCCCGGGATCGTGGAGGGGAATACCTCCCAAAAGACGGCGGTGACCATCAGCCGCACCGTGCCGGACATGGACTTTGTGGTGCAGAGCGGCAACCGGCTGTGGGGGTGCCGATACGGCATGACAGACGGCAAGGCCGTCAATGAGATCTACGCCAGCAAGCTGGGGGACTTTAAGAACTGGAGATGCTTTGAAGGGCTGTCCACAGACAGCTACGCCGCGGCCAGAGGCTCTGATGGGGCATTTACCGGGGCGGTGAGCTATCTGGGGAACCCTATCTTCTTCAAGGAACGCTGCATGGAGCGGGTGTACGCCGGAAGCCAGGGGGCCCATCAGATCGTGACCACGGAGTGCAGCGGCGTGCAGAAGGGCAGCGCCAAAAGTCTGCAGGTGGTGGGCGGCGTGCTGTACTACCTGTCCGGCGAAGGCGTGCAGGCTTTTGACGGGAGCCTGCCGGTGACGGTATCCCAGGCCCTGGGCGAGAAGCGATACGGCGCGGGCGTTGGCGGCGCGTGGCGGGAGAAGTACTATCTCTCGGCGCTGGATGAGGACGGCGCGGCCGCGCTGCTGGTGTACGACAGCGGGAGAAAGCTGTGGCACCGGGAGGATGAGCTGCGGGCGGTGGGCTTTGCCTGCAAGGGCGGGGAGCTTTTCTGCCTGAGCGCGGACGGAAAACTGCTGAGCATGCACGGCGAGAGCGGCGAAAAGGAAACGGACTTTACCTGGCTGGCGGAGACGGGAGAGCTGGGTCTGCAGACCCCGGAGCGCAAGCGGCTGACACGGCTGCTGCTGGCGCTGCGGCCTGAGCAGGGGGCGACGGTGGCGGCGTGGGTCAGCTATGATCGGGGAGCCACCTGGCAAAGGCAGGGGCAGATCACCGGCAGCGGCGGCATACGGGAGCAGATGGTGGCCATACGGCCCAGGCAGTGCCGGGCTATGCGGCTGAAGCTGACCGGCAGCGGCCAATGCGCCATTTTTGCCGCCACAGCCCTGTACGAGAGAGGAAGTGACCGGCTGTGAGTGTGATGGAGATGCCCGCCGCCCCTGCGGGAACGCTGGCGCAGCAGGTGCATCAGCAGTACACCTACTTATTTCGGCTGGCGCAGGCGCTGAACCGGGCTATGGAGCAGGTGGAGGGTACCGCCGGGGCTCAAGCGGTGCAGGCGCAGAGAGCGAAGGACAGCAGCCGGGAGGCCCGGGAGGAACGGGCGCGCCAGGCGGCAACGCTCAAGAGCCTTATCATCAAGTCGGCGGACGTGGTGCGCCAGGAGATGGACCGGCTGGCGACGGAGCTGAAGGGAAGCTATGTGGCACAATCGGACTTTGGCACCTATTTGGAGGAGATCAGCCAGCGGATCGAGGCGGATCCCAGCCAGCTGAGCCAGTATTTCAAGTTTGCCTCGGACATCCGGGCAAATGTGGACCGGGTGGAGGTGGACTTTGCCTCCTACAAGACCGACGTGGAGGGGTACATCCGCCAGGGCATTGTGGGCTATGACGGCACGGTGCCCATTATCGGCATCGCTATCGGCCAGGACATCCGCACCACCCAAACCGGGGTGGAGACGGAGCAGGGCGTGTTCGACGTTATCGATAAGAGCAGCAATATGTCCGTGTGGACCACGGAGAAGCTGTCGTTTTACATCGGCGGGCAGGAGGCGGCGTATTTCTCCAACGGCAAGCTCACGGTGGCACAGATCGCCGCGGACCGCATCACCGGCGCGGGGAAATGGGATGTGAGCTTCACCGGCGGGGTGAAATTCAAATGGATCGGAGGGTGAGAAAATGGCCACCAGCGGCGTTATCAGCACAAACACAAAATACGGCTCATGCTTTTGGGTGAAGTGGGAAATTTCCGGCAGCCAGAGCATCGCCGACAACAAGACCACCATTGCCTGGTCCTGCGGCCTGACCCCGGGAGAGCAATACTACACCAACGCCATCAAGATGTCGGCGGTGAGCATCGCCGGCGTGGAGGTGTACGCCGGCGGCACCTACTCCGATATTACGGACTACAAGGACCACACCTTTGCCTCCGGGACGCTGGCGCTGGCCCATGACGCCGACGGCACCAAGAGCTTTACCGTGGCGGCCTTTTCCGGGTGGCTGTACGGCAACGGCGACTATACCGCCGCGGCCAAGAGCTTTGCCCTGCCCACCATCCCACGGGCTACCACGCCCGCTATCGGGCCGGTGACCATCGGAGGCAAGGCGACCATCAGCCTGCCCAGGGCGTCTGCGTCTTTTACACACACGCTGAGCTACACCTTTGGAAGCGCAACCGGGACCATCGCCACCGGCGTGGGGAGCAGCTGCACCTGGACCGTGCCGGAGAGCCTGGCGGCACGGATCACAAGCAAACTCAGCGGCACCGGGACCCTGACCTGCAAGACCTACAAGGGCAGCACGCTCATCGGCACGAAGTCGGTGAATTTCACGGCAACGGTGCCGGGGAGCATGAAGCCCGACCTGAGTGCGGGCTGGGCCACGGTGACCTACGACAACAGCGACACCAAGGCCAGCGCCATTGCGGCGTGGGTGCAGGGCTACTCCAAGGCCAAGGCCACCTTCAGCAGCGGCAAGATCACCTGCAAGCAGGGGGCCACGGTGAAGGGGTACTCCATCACGTATCTGGGAAAGACCATAGCGGCCAGCCCGTACCGGACGGGGACCATCACGGCCACCTCCGCCAAGGTGCGCTGCACGGTGACGGACAGCCGGGGGCTGTCGGCCTATGAGGACTTCACCATCACGCTGCTGGCCTACGCCAAACCGGTGCTGACCGGGGCGGACCTATACCGGGCGGACGCCGAGGGCAAGGCGGCGGACAGCGGCACGCACATTGCGGGCGTCGCCACGGCGAAGTATTCGGCTCTGGGCGGAAAGAACGCGGTGACCATCAAGGGCTACTGGAAGGCGGTGGGCGGCAGCTACGGCACCGGCGTGGCCATGCAGGCCGGAACGGCGGGGATCATCAGCGGCAGCACGGAGCTCAGCACGGAGAAAAGCTACACGGCGAAGATCATCGCCACCGACAGCCTGGGGAACACGGCCACCTACGAGGAAACCATCCCCACGGAGAAGGTGGCCTTCCACCTGAAGGAGGGCGGGGACGGCGCCGCCTTCGGCAAAATATCGGAGACGGCGAAGGCCCTGGAGCTGGCGGCGGACTGGGAATTCAAGGGCGCAAAAAAAGTCAGCGCCGGGGGACTGGATATATCGGGGGATTCCGTGCTGGGCGGCCATATGAACCAGAAGGTCGCCAGCAACCCCTGGTACGGACTGAATGACGGCACCAATCAATGGCATTTGCAGGCGCTGCAGGCCAGCAATAAGTTAGGCCTCGGCCTGACCTGGGACAATTCCCTGAAGATCGGCACCGACGGCAACGTGACCCTGCCCGGGAACCTCAACGGCAAATATCTCACCGGCACATGGCTGCAGGCTACGGCGGCCACGGACCTGGGGAAAGCGCCGCCCCATGTCTGCGTATTTGACGCCAGCGGCTGGCTGTATAAACGGACGCTGGCGGAGCTGTTTGCGGATATGGGCATCCCGGCGCAGAAGGACTATGTGGTGGAGCGGGGGACAAGCAGCTCCTGGCACTACGAGAAGTGGAACAGCGGGAAACTGGAGCTGTGGCGGCAGACGACCTCCAGCAACATGGGCACCACCGGGCAGGCGGGCGGCTGGTACTACAGGGCGTACACGGTGGCGCTGCCGTCCGGGCTGCTCAAGACCATACAGGACGTGCAGTGCAACTGCGTGTGGGGCACGGGCGTGTCCTTTGCCTCCGGCAGCGCGGACACGGCGAACTTCAAGGCGATCTACTTCAGCAATCAAAACGGCGGGGCCGGTACGTTCTGGCACAGGATCACCGGCACATGGAAGTAAGGAGGAGACGAAATTATGGCAAGAAAGCTTTGGCGGGGCAACACGGGCAGCGCTGTCCTGGACCTGCAGCAGAAGCTGAATCAGAACGGGTATCATCTGGACGAGGACGGCGTGTTCGGCAGCAACACATACAAGGCTGTGGTGGATTACCAAAAAAAGAACAAGCTGCTGGTGGACGGCGTGGTGGGCGACGAGACCTGGGGGAGCCTGAATAGAGCACAGCAGCAGGCCGCTGCGCCTACAAAGCCTACCACGGGCAAGGACGTGATGAAGGGCGTGTCGGACGAGACATACAACAAACTGCACAAGCTGGAGCAGGGATATGTGCCGTCGGATGAGGCGAAAGCGGCGCAGGAGATGCGCAGGAGTATGGAGGCGCTGCAGCCGGGGGAATATAAGTCCTCTTTTGAGGATGAACTGTCGCAGCTCTATGAGCAGATCGCCCAGCGCAAGCCGTTTGCCTATGACCCGCAGACGGACGCACAGTACAGGAACTACGCGTATCAGTATGCCCGGAAGGGACGGGACGCCATGGAGGACACCATGGGTGCTGCTGCCGGACTGACAGGCGGTTATGCCTCCAGCTACGCCCAGACGGCGTCCCAGCAGGCCTATGACCGCTATATGCAGGAGCTGGCGGAGCTGATGCCGGAGCTGGAAAGCAGCGCCCGGCAGCGGGATCAGGACCAGCGCAATTGGCTGACGCAGCGGTACGAGCAGGTGAACGAGCAGGAGCAGGCGGCTTACAAGCGCTACCAGCAGGAGCAGGCGGACTGGCAGGAGAGCTATGACCGGGCCGGCAAGGAGGCGGATGCCCTGCGGGAGCAGGAGTATGCCAACTACAAGCTGATGCTGCAGCACTACACCAGCAAGGCGAATGCGGAGCAGAAGGCCTCCGGCGATGTCCGGGCCAATTCCGGCGCTGCGGCAAAGACGGAAAAGAAAGCGACCCTCAGCTCCACGGCCATGGAGAGCCTGCAGCGGGCTATGGGGAACTATCTCAAGGGCGGAAAGACGCAGGAGGCTGCGGCCCTGGCACGGCAGTATGGCAGCCGCATGACAGCTGTGCAGAAAAAGCGGCTGAAGAAGCTGTTCGGCACATACGGCACGAATTTAGCCATATAAGGAAAGCATCCCTTCCTGTCTCCGGGGAGGGACGCTTTTTATGGAAGCGGAGCGCATGACGGGGGGCTTGACAGAGGGACGGTTTTTGCTACAATAGGAGCAGAACTGGGAAAGGAACGACATATGGACGGATTTTACTACAAAGGGCTGAACCGGGAGGAAAAGTCCGCCTACGAGCAGATGCGGGCGAGATTTGAGAGCCTCGCACCCGCCATCCGGGTGGCGCGGCTGGAGCCGGCACGGCTGGCGGAGGTCTACCTGCGGCTGAAGCTGGATACGCCGCTGCTGTTTTATGTGACGGGGTACAGCTATCGGTTTTATCCTGGAGCGGAGCACGTGGAGCTGCTGCCGGAATATCTGTTCGACAAGGGGAAGATCCGCACCCATCAGCAGGCCATAGCCGCCCGTATAGAGCGGCTTACCCGGCCCTTACAGGGGAAAAGTCAGATGGAAAAGGAAATGGCCATCCACGATTTTATACTGGACAGCGTCCGCTATGACAAGCTGAAGAAATCCTATTCCCACGAGATCATCGGCCCCCTGACCCAAGGAGTGGGCGTGTGCGAGGGCATCGCCAAAACGGTGAAGGTGCTGTGCGACGCGATGGGGGTGGAATGCATCATTGCCCTCAGCGAGGCGAACCCGGAAAAGGGCGTGCGCTACCGCCATACCTGGAATGTACTTACAATAGACGGAAAGCGATACCATATGGACGCCACTTTTGACAACTCCCTGCAGCGGGGCACCCATCGGTACGATTACTTCAACCTGGATGATAGGCATATCTTTCTGGATCATGAGGCACTGGTGCTGCCGGTGCCGGAATGTACGGAGGACAAGGGGTATTATTACCGCTCTATTTCTCTGACGAAAACGGAGGATGTGGCAAACCGCGTGCGCCAGGCGCTGCGGAAAAAGCAGAAGCAGTTTGTGTTCCACTGGCGCGGCGGCGGACTGAACCGGGAGATCCTGAACGAGATCCTGGAGGGGGCTGCGGCGGAGGCCGGCAAGAAGGGCCTGCAGGTGAGCTGCGCCGTGAATGTGCGCCAGGCGGTGATCCAGTTAGACTTCGGCACGGCCCGGGAGACGGAGCTGCAGCAGCCGGACGAGGGGCAGGAGGACGCAGAGGTATGACAGGCGCCCCCCTTGCGAGGCGGAAAGCGGGCCGCGGGGTGCGTAAAATAAGGAGGATTTTTGATGGCAAAGAAAGCGGGGCGGAACACGAAGGCGCGGATCGTGGCGGCGGCGTGGAAACTGTTTTACGAGCAGGGATACGAGGATACAACGGTGGAGGACATCGTGTTTGAATCCGAGACCTCCAAGGGGTCGTTTTACCATTACTTTGACGGCAAGGATGCACTGCTGGGGTCCCTGTCGGTGCTGTTTGACGAAAAGTACGAGGAGCTGCGGCCCCAGCTGGATCCGGAGGCGGATGCGGTGGACACCCTGGCGTTCCTGAATCGGGAGGTGTTCGGCATGATCGACAACAGCGTGTCCATGGAACTGCTGGCAAGGCTGCTGTCCTCCCAGCTGGTGACCCGGGGTGAAAAGCATCTGCTGGATCGCAGCCGCACCTATTTTAAGCTGCTCTATCAGATCATCCGCACCGGCCAAAGCCGGGGCCAGCTGCGCACGGACATGACCGCCAATGAGATCGTGAAGGCCTACGCCATGTTTGAGCGGGGGCTGATGTATGACTGGTGCCTCAGCGGCGGCGAATACGCCCTGAGCCGGTACAGCGCCCTGATGATGCCGATGTTTTTGCAGGGATTCCGAGTGACCGGATGAATTCTTAGAAATATTTTTTTCGAACTTGCTGCGGTATTGAAAATGGTCCATAAAAAAATATATATAAAATAAGAAGATTTTTGGATTTATCAAGAACGATGTATAGAATTCATTCTATACATCGTTCTGTATTTTATTCTTGCCGTGTTTGTGTTATACTTGCCTGCGTTGAGCTAAGAACACGTTAGGAGTAAAAACTATGAAAATCAGCGAAGTTATTGTATTTGTGATCTATTTGATCTTTATGCTGTCCATCGGCGTATATTTCTTCTTTAAGAATCGCTCCGGCGGCGAGAAGACTTATTTCCTGGGCGGCCGTCAGATGGGCCCCTGGGTCACGGCCCTGTCTGCAGGTGCCTCCGACATGAGCGCCTGGGTGCTCATGGGCCTGCCTACCTCTATCTACGCTCTGGGCGTGGGGCAGGTGTGGATCTCTGTGGGCCTGGCCATCGGCTATACCATCAGCTGGATCGTGGAGGCACCCCGGCTGCGGCGGTTCTCCATTGTGGCCAATGACTCCATTACCATCCCCCAGTACCTGACCAACCGGTTCCTGTCCAAGTCCAAGGCCCTGCAGATCATCTGTGCGGTGATCTTCCTGGTGGCTTACACCGTGTATGCTGCCTCCAGCGTGAAGGCCTGCGGCACCCTCTTTAACACCGTTATCGGTATGGACGAGACGGCGGCTATGTACCTGGCCTCTATTATTATCATCGGTTACACCTTCCTGGGCGGATTCTCCGCCGTGTGCTGGACGGACTTTTTCCAGGGTATGCTGATGCTGGGCGCGCTGCTCATCGCCCCGATCTTTGCCCTGTTCATGCTCCAGGGCGCGGGTGTGCATCCTGTGGACACCCCCAACTATTTTAACGCCTTCGGCAACTGGAAGGATGTTGTGTCCGGACTGGGCTGGGGCCTTGGCTACTTCGGCATGCCCCATATCATTATCCGCTTCATGTCCCTGGAATCCCAAAAGAGCCTGAAGAAGTCCGCCAAGATCGGCATTACCTGGACGGTGCTTATCGTCATCTTCGCCGCCGCGGTGGGTATCATCGGCCGCCTGTTCCTGGGCTATGATGAGGCCATCAACGGCCACTCCCTGGTGTTCATTACCATGGTGCGCAAGATCTTCCCGGGCGTGATCTCCGGCCTGCTGCTGTCGGCTGTGCTGGCGGCGTCTATGTCCACGGCGGATTCCCAGCTGCTCATGGCTGCCAGTGCCTTTGCCAGCGATGTGTATAAGCCCGTGTTCCGCAAGGGCAAGGCCAGCGACAAGGAGATGATGTGGGCCGGCCGTATTGTGGTGCTGATCATTGCTGTGGTGGCACTGATCATTGCATCCAACCCCAATTCCGGTACCATCATGTCTCTGGTGTCCAACGCGTGGGGTGTGTTCGGCGCGGCCTTCGGCCCGGCCATTATGCTGAGCCTGTTCTGGAAGCGGTTTACCTTTGCCGGTGCTGTGGCCAGCATCGTTGTGGGCGCGGCTGTGGATGGCCTGTGGCTGGCTTTCCTGTCCGGTACGGGCATCTATGAGATCATCCCCGCCTTTGCCGCCAGCATGCTCGCCGCCATCGTGGCTTCCCTGCTGAGCAAGAAGCCCGGCAAGGACGTGGAGGAGCTGTTCGACAAGGCTGTGAAGTTTGAGGAAGAATAATCGGTTATAAAAAATGCCGCGGCTCTGCCGCGGCATTTTTCTGCGTGGGAAGGCGTCCTGGAGATGCGGCCTGTCGGCCGGGGCAAGATCACCCGCGGTTTGATTTTTTCGGGTAAATATATTCTGCATAGAAAAGCAAGCGGCTCCCGGGCGGGAGCCGCTTATTTTGCGCGTAAATTGATTTTTAGGTGGGGAGACCCAGCTCGGAGGGAAGGTAGCAGCGGTGCCAAAGGCCGGAATAGTAGAGGTACATTTGACCATCCAGCAATCCATAGTCGCCGCCGACACACTCGGGGACGGTGGATTGATGGCCCACCACGGGCGGGTGGTCGCCGGGCAGGTAGGAGGTGATCTGTCCCTGGACTTCAACATCCCGGACATCCGCCACCTCGTCCCGGCAGTAGTACACCTGGCCATCGGTGCTGATGATAAAGGTGTAGGGCTCGTAGGATCCGGAGGCGGAGATGTGGTCGGCGCAGGGATCCGTGTCCTCCATAGGCGTACAGAGATGCCAGGTGCGGCCGCTGTATATGTACATTTGGCCGTCAAAAGTGCCAAAAGGTTTGTTGACGCAGGCGGGATTATTGGACTGGCCGTCGGCCTTGGGGAGATGGTCCTCCGCCACGCAGGCGGTGACCCAGCCCAGAACCTCCACCTCGTCCAGGGGGACTTCCTGGTCGGAAAAGCTGTAAAGCCGACTGTCAATGCGCACGGCGTAGGTGCGGCCGCAGTCGCGGCTGTAGGGGGCGGCCAGCCATTTGCAGCCCGTCAGGGTCAGCAGCAGGCACAGGGCCAGGAGGATCCTTCCGGCGTTTTTCATGAGAGTCTCCTTTCAGCGGCTTAAATAGCTGATTATTGCCTCTTTAATTATATAATACGCGGAAAGGCTGCATTTTGGGACGATTTTTTTACATTTTTGTTGTTTTTATAGATGTATACAAAAACCCCTGCCGTGATTCGGCAAAATGACGGGACAATGTCACCGGCGAATACAAGGCAAGGGTTTTGCATATTGACTTACGGACGGAAGATCTGGTCGCGGCCGATCTCCTCCAGGCTGTGTACGCCGCACATCTGCATGGCGTCCTTCAGCTCGCTCTGCAGCTTGTTCACATACACCTGCACGCCCTCGGCGCCGCCGCCGTAGACCATGGTGACGAAGGGCCGGCCGATGAGCACGCCGTCCGCGCCCAGGGCCAGAGCTTTGAACACGTCCAGGCCCGTGCGGATGCCGCCGTCCACAAAGATCTTAATGCGGCCGCCCACAGCATCGGCGATGCCCGGCAGCACCTCCGCCGTGGCAGGGCACTGATCCAGCACCCGGCCGCCGTGGTTGGACACCACGATGCCGGCAGCGCCGGCCTCCATAGCCTTGCGGGCCCCGGCGGGGGTCATGATGCCCTTGAGGATGAAGGGCTTTTTGGCAAACTCGATGATCTCCCGCAGCTCGGCAACGGTCTTGCTGCCGGCGGGGGGCATGCGGTTTTGCAGGAAGGGCAGACCTGCCCCGTCGATGTCCATGGCCACAGCCACGGGATCGGCCTTGCGCACGGCCTCCAGCTTTTCAAACACGGTGTCCTTGTCCCAGGGCTTCACCGTGGGCACGCCCAGGCCGCCGGCGGACCGGATCGCCGCCAGGGCGCCCGCCATCACGCCGGCGTCGATACCGTCTCCGGTGCAGGCCAGGATGCCGGCATCCCGGCAGGCGGACACCAAAAGATCGTTGTAGGTGGCGTCGTCGTATTTGTCGCCGTAGTGCATCTTCATGGCGCCCACAGGGGCGGCCAGCACCGGCAGGCGCAGCTTGGCACCGAAAAAGTCAAAGGTTGTGTCGGCAGGGCGGTTTTCGCAGATGGTGTCCATCTGTACGCAGATCTCCTGCCACTTCTGGTAATTGCGCTGGAAGGTCACGCCCAGACCCTTGGAACCGGGACCGGGGACGGTGTTGCCGCAGGCCCGGCCGTTGCACACGGGGCAGGCCTTGCAGTAGGGCCCCATGCAGGTGCGGGCCGTCTGCAGAATTTCATTGTAATCCATTGTATCGCTCCTTTGCCGCTTGATATGGCCTATTGTAACGCCGCCGGCGGCAAAATGCAACGAAAAACATGGGGTATGAAACCGGCATTTTATGCGTAAAATTATACAAAATGACAAAGGAGGCATAGGCATGAGGGACACGCGCTGGCGCACCTGGGAGATCATCGGCCTGCTATGGACACTGGCGGCGGGGAATCTGCTGCATTTTGTATACGACTGGACGGGGAAAAGCGTGGCGGCCGCGCTGTTTTCGGCGGTGAATGAGTCCACCTGGGAGCATATGAAGCTGCTGGCGGTGCCATGGATCCTGTTTTCCCTGGTGGAATACATCGTCCTGCGCTCCGGCGGCATCGCCGGGCCCCGGGCGGCGGGCCTGCTGGTGGGCCTGGCGGCGATCCCACTGCTGTTCTACGGCTACAAGGGCATTGTGGGACAGGGGAATATGATCGTGGACATTCTCATTTTCCAGGTGGCGGTGCTGCTGGCCTTTTGGGTGAGCTGGACATTGCAGAAGCGGCGGCGGCTCAGCGGCGCAGGCTGGACGGTGCTGGGTCTGCTGGTGCTGCTGGGGGTGTGGGCGCTGTTCCTGCTGTTCACCTTCCGGGCGCCGGACCTGGCGGTGTTCGTCGATCCCCAGACGGGGACGAGAGGCATCGGCTGACAGAAAAACAAAAAACCGCGGCAAAGGCCGCCCCTGTGCAGGGGCGGCCTTTGCCGGTTATGCAGAACGCTGCGCGGGGATGGCCGCGCTGCCGGGCCGGAATTCACCGAAACAGGCCGCTTAAATCAGCCGGAACTGCGTCCACTTCTGCGATTTCAATCTCCACAGGAAGATGGCCCCCCGGAACACCAGGTCGATGCTCATGCCGATGGCCACGCCGATAACGCCCCAGCCCAGCCACAGACCAAACAGGGCCGAGAAGAAAAGCCGCGCGGCAATGGTCAGGGTGATGGAGACGATCATGGTGAATTTCACATCCCCGGCGGCCCGGAGGCCGTTGCCCAGGGACCCGGCGAAGGGGTAAGCCAGGCCGTTGAAGATATTGTTGATGAGCACCAGCCAGATCACCAGCTCCTTAGCCTCCGGGGAAATGGCGGAGTAGCGGACGATCAGCGGCGTGATGGCGAAGATCAGGGCGTTCCACAGGACGGACAGCACCAGGGTGATCCTATTGAGCTTCTTAAAATAGAAATTGGCGGCGTCAATATCCCGGGCGCCCATGCACTGGCCGATGACGGTGGTGTAAACCGGCGCCATGGCAAGGACCATAATGGATGCCAGGGACCAAATGCTCTGGGCCACGCCGTTGGCGGCAATCTGATAGGTGCCAAACAGGGCTACCATGCTGGAAAGGGCCACCTTCACCAGCTGGTGGACACCGTTTTCCACGCCGTTGGGCAGGGCGATGCCCATGACCTTGCTGAGAAGGTCACCGTCCCAGGCCAATACATCCCGGAGCCGGTACCGCACCGGGTTTTTCTTGTGGAAGCAGTAGGCCGTGACCGCCGCGGCGGACAGTGCCCGGGAGATCAGCGACGGCCATGCAACGCCTGCCGCGCCCAGGTCCAGGGCGAATACGCCCACGCAGTTGCCGGCCACATTGATGACGTTGGCAGCGATGGAGACGTTCATGGTCACGTTGGTTTTCCCGATGCTGCGGCACAGGGCCGCCCCGGCGTCATAGATGGCCAAAAACGGCAGCGACAGGGTCGTGATCCACAGATAGGATTCGCAGGCCGCCATGACGTCCGCCTCGATCTTGCCGAACAGCAGCCGCAGCAGCTGGGTGTGAAACACCAGGATCAGCGCCGCCATGGCCGCCGAGATAACGGCGGAGATCATCAGCAGCTGCCCTGCTGAGCGGGAGGCCGCTTTTTCGTTTCTGCTGCCGATGTACTGGCTGATAATGACCGCCCCGCCGGAGGACAGGGCCGTGAACAGGAAGATCAGCACCGTGTTGAAGGACGTGACCAGCGACACGCCGGATACATCCGCCTCGCTGGAAAAGCTCACCACGAACGTGTCCGCAATGCCCACGAACATCAGCAAAAACTGCTCGATAAACAGCGGAATGATCAGATTCCGCAGGTCTTTATTGGTAAACATTTCACGCCTCGTATTCCCTGACAAAGGCTTTTTTGCTCTCCGCCAGCATGCTCTCAACTTTTCCCATGTTCCAGTCGCAGAAGTTCGTTGCGATCATGGCGGCGATGCCGTGGGCGTGCATCCACAGCTGATCGTGCAGGCGGTCCGCCTTCTCGTGATCTATGTGGCAGGCGTTCATCAGCTCACCGATGGCCCCCTCGATCATGGGCAGCAGCGCCTGCTTGATCTCTGCAAAGGCGTTTTGCCGCATGAACAGGAAGCGGAACAGCCGGGGCTCCTCCTTGGCAAAACGGATGTAGGTCATGCTGTAGAGCCGGATAACGCCGTCTTTGCCCATGTATCGCTCAAATTCCGCCACCGCCAGGGGCGTCAGTTCTCCCCGCAGCTCCTCCATCCCGGAAAAGGACAGGTAAATGGGCTGGGTGGAGCAGCCCAGGGCTTTGGAAAGCTGCTTGATGTTCACGGCTTCATAGCCCTGCTCCCGCAGCAGTTTCAGAGCGGCTGATAGGATCTTTTCCTTTGGCACTTGTTTTTTCGCAGGCATAAACTTCCCTCTAATCATAAACCGTATTATCAATAACTATATTTATTTTATTCTCTTTAAGCCGTCCTGTCAATAGGGAGCCCGCACAAATCCCGATTTAGGCAAACCGACAGCGAAAAGTCAAAATCGACAGAAAACCGCCCTTGTCATATGCCTGTTCGCAGCAGGACAAGGGCTTTCGCTGTAAGGCGGCTCTGCGGCCCTGCCGGGCGGCCATGGACCGCCTGTTTTTTCTTGACCCCGCCGGGGGAATACTGTATAATGTAGGCAATCAGCCCAAACGGGGAGGCAAAGCCATGAAAAAAGTGATCGTGCATAAGTCTGCCGCACCCATTTATATTGCGGCGGCGGCCTGGGGCATTTACGCCCTGGTGTTCCCGCTGTATCGGGTGGGGCATTTTGTCATTGCGGCGGCGGTGTCCCTGGCGGCGTATTTCATAGGCCGCTGCCTGTTCAAGGATGTGAAGGAGGAGGTCGAGGTGGAGCCGGAGCCTGTCCGCACCGGCAACGAGGAGCTGGACAAGATGATCGCCGATGGCCAACTGGCGCTGAAGGAAATGCGCCGGCTGGACGACAATATAAAGGACGAGGTCATCAGCGGCCAGATCCGCAAGCTGGAGGAGCTATCGGGGAAGATCTTCGACCAGGTGCAGCAAAAGCCTGAGAAGCTGCCCCAGATCCGCAAGTTCATGAATTACTATCTGCCCACTACGTTGAAGCTGCTCAACGCCTATGACCGCATGGGCGCCCAGGGCGTCTCCGGCGGCAACATCGGGGCCACCATGGAGCGGGTGGAGAATATCATGGGCACCATCGTCACCGCCTTTGAAAAGCAGCTGGACGCCCTGTTCGGCGCGGAAGCGCTGGACATCTCCACGGACATCACCGTGCTGGAGAACATGATGGCCCGGGAGGGGCTGAAGGAGGACGCAGTACACAGCGCCGTGCAGCAGGAAAAACCGAAAGACAATGAGGAGCCGTCCGACGGCGGCATCCAACTGGAATTATAAGAAAGAGAGGAACACACTATGAGCGAGAATATGACCCCCGAACTGACCCTGAACCCCACGGAGACCGAGACCGCCGTGCCGGAATTGACCCTGGATCCCACGGCCGCAGCCGAGGCCCCGCAGGAAAAGCCCGAGGAGCCGGTGCAGCTGGATGACAAGCTCCTCACCGAGCAGGAGAAGAAGGCCGTGGAGGAGTTTGCCAAGAAGATCGACATCAAGGACACCAACCTGGTCCTGCAGTACGGCGCCGCCGCTCAAAAGAGCGTGGCGGGCTTTTCCGAAAACGCCCTGAGCAATGTGCGCAGCAAGGACCTGGGCGAGGTGGGTGCCGACCTCAGCGAGCTGGTGGTGCAGCTGAAGGGCTTCGGCGCCGGCGAGGAGAAGAAGGGCCTGGCGGGCCTGTTCCACAAGGCCGGCAACAAGATCGAGAGCATGAAGGCCCAGTACGGCAAGGTGGAGGCCAACGTGGACCGCATTGCCCAGTCCCTGGAGAAGCATCAGATCACGCTGATGAAGGACATTGCCATGTTCGATCAGATGTATGAGCTGAACCTGAAGTACTACAAGGAACTGACCATGTACATCCTGGCCGGTAAGAAGCGGCTGGAGGAGGTCCGCGCCGGCGAGCTGGAGGAGCTGCGCGCCAAGGCGGAGCAGACCGGCCTTGCCGAGGATGCCCAGGCCTACAACGACATGGTGAACCTGTGCAACCGCTTTGAAAAGAAGCTCCACGACCTGGAGCTGACGAGAATGATCTCCGTGCAGATGGGCCCCCAGACCCGCCTGCTGCAGAATAACGACACCCAGATGGTGGAGAAGATCCAGTCCTCCCTGGTGAACACCATCCCCCTGTGGAAGAGTCAGATGGTGCTGGCCCTGGGCATGGAGCACGGCCGCCAGGCTACTGCTGCCCAAAACGCCGTCACCGAGATGACCAACGAGCTGCTCAAGAAGAACGCCGATACCCTGAAGATGGGCACCATCGCCACTGCCAAGGAGTCCGAGCGCTCCATCGTGGACATCGAGACCCTGCAGCACACCAATCAGCAGCTCATCTCCACCCTGGACGAGGTGCTGGCCATCCAGCAGGAGGGTGCCGCCAAGCGCAAGGCCGCCGAGGCCGAGTTGGGCCGCATCGAGGGCGAGCTGAAGCAGAAGCTCATGGAGCTGCACAAGTAAGATCCTCCGTGAAAGGAGCGGAAACATGAAGGTATTCAAGAGCCGGGGCTTTGCTCTGGCGGTGCTGGTGCTGGTGATCGTGGCCGGGTCTGTGTACGGCCTCAGCCGCAAGCCCATTGCGGTGGAGTATGGCAAGTGGATCGCCGACGACGCGGGCTTGCTGACCCAGGAGACCCGGCAGACGCTGGAGGAATACAACGACCAGTGGAATAAGAAGTATACCGCCGTGGTGGCCGTTGCCACCGTGGACAGCACCCATGGCCGCAGCGTGGAGAAATACGCCGCCCAGCTGGGCAAGACCTGGGGCCTGGGGCAGAATGATATGCTGCTGCTCATGGTGAAGGGGGATCATTACTATGTCCTCTTGGGGGACAGTGTGAACACCACTGCCTCCGATACGCAGCTCAATAAGCTGAAGACCGCCGTGGAAACGGATTATTACAAGGACGACTATGACCGGGCGGCGCTGAGCTTTTTCCGGGCGGCGGACGTGGTCTACGCCCAAATTTTCCAAAGATAAAGCGATACATAAAAATGGTCCTGCGCCAAATCGGCGCAGGACCATTTTTGCTTTTTCTGCTGTTTCGGGTGTTACTCCTCCGGGTCCGGCTCCTCAAACTGCCGGGAGGCATATTCGTTGCGGAACTCCATGGGGGTCATGCCGTATTTTTTCCGGAAAACGCTGGAGAAATACCGGGGGTCGGCAATGCCCACCAGGGTCGATACATCCCGCACCTTGTAGTGGACATCCATGAGGTATTCCCGGGCCTTTTCCAGCCGCACCTCCGTGATGTAGTCCGACAGGCGCATGCCGGTGTTCTTTTTGAACAGGTCCGACAGATAGTTGGGGGAGATGTAAAGGGCGGCGGCCATGTCCCGCAGGGTGAACCGGTCCCGGTAATGCAGGTCCACATACTCCTTGGCCCGGAGGATGATGAGGTTGTTAGTGGGCTTTTGGAAGGCGGCCGTGTGCTTTTTCCGGGGGGTATCCGCCTCGATCTGCTCCAGGGCGGCGGTGATCTCGTCCGGGGAGGTAGGCTTCATGAGATACTTTTTCACGCCCAGGTCAATGGCCCGCTGAGCGTACTCGAATTTCCCGTAGCCGGTGAGGATGATGAACACCACCTGGGGGCAGGCGCTGCGCATCTGCTCGATCATGTCCAGCCCCGTCAGCCCCGGCATGTGGATGTCGGTGATGACCACATCCGCTTCATTGTCCCGCAGAAAAGCGATGGCGCTCTCGGCGTCGGCAAAGGACTGGGGCACATACCAGCCCGGGTGCATCTCCACGATCTTGCACAGACCCTTGCGGATCTTGGGCTCGTCGTCAACGATCAGTATTTTCATAAATTCCCTCTCTTTCCCTGCATGGGCAGCAGCAAGCGCACGGTGGTGCCCTGGCCGGGGCTGCTGTCCACGGAGAAGCGGCACTGGCCGTCAAAGTGGAGCTGCAGGCGCCGGGCCACGTTGCGCATGCCGATGCTGCCGCCCTCCTGTCCGCCGGATAACAGCTGCCGCAGCTGCTGCAGCTGCTCCGGCGCCATGCCGTCGCCGTTATCCTGCACCGACAGCACCAGGCGGCTTCCCTCCTGCCGGGTGCGCACGGTGATCCGCCCGCTGCGGCCGGAGGGGAGGATGCCGTGGATGATGGCATTTTCGATGAGCGGCTGCAGGATCAGCCGGGGAATGAGAAAGTCCTCCAGGTCCGATGGCAGGTCCAGCTCGTAGAGCAGGCGGTCCTCCAGCCGGTTTTTCTGTATTTTCAGATAGTCCAGCGCGTTGCGGTACTCCATGTGCAGCGGTACCAGGGCGGAGCTGGTGTCCATGCTGTACTGCATGAGCTTGCCCAGGGATACCACCACGGAGCTGATGTCCATTTCGTCCCGGTCAATGAGCATCCAGTTGATGGAGTCCAGGGTGTTATACAGGAAATGGGGGTTGATCTGTGCCTGCAGGGCCTCGATCTCGGCGTTTTTCTGGGCCAGCTTCTCCTCGTAGACCCGGTTCACCAGGGTGTGGATGCGGCCCATCATGTAGTTGAAGGATTCCGTCAGCTCTCCGACCTCGTCCCGGCCCTCCACGTCCCGGCTTACATTCAGATGCTTGTACTGCACGGTTTTCATGGCGTTATTCAGCCGGTCCAGGGGCCGTGTGATGGAGCGGGACAGGAACCGTAGCAGAATATAGGCGGCCACGGCGCACAGGATCACCAGCAAAATGATGTAGTCCCGCAGCGCGGCCGCGCCGGGGAACAGATTGCTCTCCTCCACAAAGGAGCAGGTGTACCAGCCCACCAGACCGTTATACTGGGTGCTGCAGCTGTAACGCAGCCCATTTTGGCTGACGGTGAAGGCGCGGCTGCCGGCGGCGTACTGCGAAACGATCTGCTCCAGCAGCTCCGGTGAGATGGAGTTGGTCTGGAATATAGGCTGGAAGGAGCGGTCCAGCAGGACGGAGACCTGCCGGTTCAGTGTTTTTTGCTTGCTCAGGAGCATGTTGCCCATGGTGTAGGGATCTATGCGCAGCAGGAGCATGCCCCGGCCCCGGCCGTCGGCGGCCTGCAGCTCCCGGGCCAGGAGGATGGTATCGCCGCTTTCGGGATAGGTCAGCACATCGGACCACACCACCTTGCCCGGGTGGGCCTGGGCCTGGGCGGTGAGGGAATCAATGACCTGGCCGGACAGGGGCAGGGAGGGATCCGAGCGATACACGGGCAGGCCCTCCCAGATCACGGTGACGGCCTGCACCTCCTGAAACGGCGCCACCAGCCCCTGGCAGATGTCCCGCAGCTGGGAGACCGGCAGCTCCAGCGCATCTGCCGACAGCAGGCCCCCGGCAATGGCCTCCACCGAGGAGATGATCTGCCGGGACCGGGTGGTGAGGCTGATGTCCATGCGGTTCACCGCGTCATAAAGGCTCAGCTTGCTGCTGCTGCGGGCGGTGTCCTTGGCCCGGGTGTAGGACATGGCGCCGATGAGCATGCTGATAAGCAGCAGGGGAATGCCGCAGATCAGCGTGACCTTTTTCCAGAACTTCATATCCTTGAAAAACCGCATGGTGCTCCTCCTCCCAGCGCCGGGCGCACGGGTATGTTACCCTATTATACCATGTCGCCGCAATTTTTCCACCATTCCATGGAAAAATACGGAAAGCGGCATCCGCCGGGCCTTATACCTTAGTGGCCAGCAGGTACCGGACGCCCTCCGGGGCGGCTATGGGATGCTCCGGATCCAGGCGGTTGTGCCGGGCGAAAAACAGCCGGGTCATGTCCTCGGGGGAAAGATGCTCCCGGACGGCAAATCCGCAGGCAGCCAGGAGGGCCTCCATTTCCTCCGGCGTATAGCGCCCGCGCATGGGCTCTCCGGCCTCCCGGGCCAGGTCCTGCTGGGTGCGGCCGGCCTGGCCCTCCTCCGCCACAGGATAGTCCAAGCACAGGACCGAGCCCGCCGCCATAATGTGCCCGGCGGCTGTGAGCAGGGCCGCCAGCTCCTCCCGGCGCAGGTAATAGCTGAGGCCCAAAAGACTGCCAAAGGCCCGCTCCTCCGGCCGATAGCCGCCCTGCAGGAGCCGGTCCGCCCAGGCGGGGTCGGCCAGGTCACAGGGGATGTATACGGCCCGGGAGGGAAGCCCGGCCTGATCTATGCGCCGGCGCTTGTCCTGCAGCAGATCCGGCAGGTCCAGCTCAAACACGGCCAGTTCCTCGTCCCGATTCCGGAGGGAAAAGGTGTCGTATCCGGCGGCAAACAGCACATACTGCCGGCAGCCCTGCCCGATCTCCTCCGCCAGCCGGCTTTCACAGAAGACGCTCCGGGCCAGGACCGGCGGGGCCAGCTGCCCGTCCACAATAAGACGCAGACCCTCCTGGGGCGAGCAGGAAAGGCCGGAGAGGAAGTAGTCCATTCCCTCGGTCATGCTCCGGGCGATCTGCTGATAGGCCGACCCCAGGAGCGGCCGGGCGGCGGGATCATCGAACACGGGACAGGGGTTTTCCGCGCTGTGATAGGCTCTGGCAAAGCAGCTGACTTTGGCGGTAATATTGTCCATAGGGGACCTCCTTCAAGTGTGGTGTATACTTATTACACCTGCGGCGGCGAAAGTACAAGACTTGATTTTTTCCCCAAAATGTGGTAATATAACAATAGAAAAAAGAGAAAATTTTAAAAAAACAACAGGGAACGTTTTAGACGTTCCCTGTTATTCTTCATGCCTCCATATGCCGGCCCAAAAAGGCCGCCACAGTTTGCGCCAGCTTATATTCGCTCTCCCCGGGAAGCTGTCCCTTCTCGGCGGCGAACAGCACCAGTCCCAGCACGTCCCCCTGGCAGAGGATGGGGGCGGCGGTGAGGGCGACAAGGCGGGTGCTGCCCTCACATACAGGCAGGGCCTCGTCGTCCTTGGCCCGCTGGTAGACGCTGCGGCCCTCCATGAGCTGCTCCATCTCCGGGGAGAGGTTGTGGCCGATGAGCTCCCGCTTGCCGGGCCCCGCGGTGGCGATGACGCTGTCCCGGTCGGTGATGGCGGCGGTAAAGTCGGAGGAGTGGGCCAGGGTGTCGCAGAACTGGGCGGCAAAGTCCTCCAGCCCGCCGATGAGGGAATACTTCTTGAAAATGACCTCTCCGTCCCGGGTGGTGAAGATCTCCAACGGGTCGCCCTCGCGGATACGCATGGTGCGGCGTATTTCCTTGGGGATCACCACTCGCCCCAGGTCGTCGATGCGGCGCACGATTCCGGTTGCTTTCATATAAAAACTCCCTTTATTTCTTATTTTTGCAAAAATAGTATTTGCCGGATTCGGGAGATTATGCGGCGCCGGCGCAGGCGTATTTAGTTTATGGACGCGTTTATTTTGCGCGCCGATGCATGGACAAAAAAGATGTGCAGCCGCAGGTGCGGGAGCCGCTGCGGCGCGGGATGGGCAAAAGTTTGTTGCTTTTTTCTATGAAAATTTCCGGTCTCCGCCCGGTCTGCAGGCGGCATATTTTACAAAAAATCCTCGTTTTGCAAAATGACTGTTGACATTTCCCGCCCCGGCTGTTATTCTCACACCATCACAAACGCGATGACACAGAGTAGTAAGCAGGGCGATGCTCTCAGAGAAGTGCCGGGTGGTGCGAGGCACAGTGCGATCCAACTGCCGAACTGGCTGTACAGCGGCTGCGTTGAACCCCCAGTAAACGCAGACGGGCGCTCCCGTTACAGTGCAGGAATATGATGGTATTCCGTTGAGTGTGTTTCGCGTGCAGCGAAGCAAAGAAGAGTGGTACCGCGGAGGGTTTTCAGCCTTTCGTCTCTTCTGCCAAAGGGCAGGAAAGACGAAAGGTTTTTTGTTTTTCTGCCAAACACCCAATCATTTTTGCAGGAGGAACAAAACAATGAAAACGACCAACAAAAAGATCCCGAAAACCCCGTTCATAGCCGCCTTTTCCGTAGGCGCCGTACTGTTCTCTGCCCACGCGGGCGGCGGCTTCGCCACCGGCAACCAGGCAAACACCTACTATGTGGGCCTGGGCTGGACAGGTATCCTCTCGGCCATTGTGGCCATGCTGCTGCTTACGCTGACTATGCGGGAGGCCATGATCATGTATAACTCCCGGGGCCTGAAAACCTATAAGCAGCTTTTTGAGACCCTCTATCACCCCTTTGACAAGTTCGAGTGGGCCTTTGAGATATTCTTTTACATTATGGTCCTCATGGCCGTGGCCGCCGCCATCTCCGGCGCCGCCTCTGCCCTGAACAATTACTTCACTTTGGACTACTACATCGGCGTAGTGGTGGTAGGCGTCATCGTGCTGACCCTCACCATCTTCGGCGCGGGCATCGTCCGGGCCGCCTCCACCTACATGGGCATGGCCATCCTGGTCACCGCCATCAGCATCTACGTCATCGGCATTTTCAAGAGCGACAGCAGCATCTTCTCCGTCCTGGCCGCCGACTTCCAGACCACCGGCTTTGCCAACATCCCCAAGGCCATTCTCAACGCCTTCACCTATGCGGGCTTCCAGTGCGTGACCCTGCCCACCATGGTGGCCTGCGGCACCACTATGAAGAACAAAAACGGCTGTGCCAAGGCCATGTGGATCTCCTTCGTCATGAACGCCGTGGCCCTGGTCCTCTCCGTGTTCATGCTCCTCAGCTGGCAGAGCGTGTATACCTCTATTGAGGGCGGCACCACCATCCCCACTCTCACCGTGTGCAAGGTCATCGGCATGCCCGCCATGGTCGCCGTGTACGGCACCTGCCTGCTCCTTTGCCTCATCTCCACCGGCGTTACCACCATCTTTGGCTTTGTGGCCCGGTTTGAAAAGCTCCGCATCTTCCGGGGTATCAAGTCCGCCCCCGCCCGCAGCGCCATCGTGTCCGCCTTCATCATCATCCTCTCCATGACCATCTCCATGGCCGGCCTCACCAACATCATCAAGTACGGCTACGGCTACTGCGGCTACCTGGGCATCGCCGTGGTGGTGGTTCCTTTCCTCACCGTGGGCGTTTACAAAAACCGGAAATACTGCCGGGAGCACGTCTTCGCCAACGCTGCGGAGGAGCCTGCCCGGGCACCCCAGTCGGAGATCTGCCCCGATACCGTGGCTGCCAATTAAAAACCGGTTCTAAATCGTATTCTTATACTATAATGAGGTGTATCTTATGCAAAAAGCACTTTTTCCCGGTTATACCGTAGGCCCGGATGCCTACGAGGATATTGCGAACATCTGCCCCGCCTATGGCAAAAAGGCCGCCATCATCGGTGGCAGGCACGCCCTGGCCGCTGCCGAGGATAAGATCCGCCAGGCGGTGGAGGGCTCCGGCATCGAGATCATCGGCACCTTCTGGTATGGGGGCGAAGCCTCCCGGGAGAACATGGACAGGCTCCGGCCCCAGGTGGCGGAGGCGGACATGATCTTCGCTGTAGGCGGCGGCAAGGCCATCGACACCTGCAAGGTCCTCTCCCACGAAACGAACCGCCCCTTCTTCACCTTCCCCACCATCGCCTCCACCTGCGCCGCCTGCACAAGCCTTGGCATCGTATATCATCCGGACGGCAGCCTGCGGGAGTACTCCTTCTCCAAGATCCCGCCCAACCACATCTTCATCGACACGGAGATCATCGCCAATGCCCCGGTGCGCTACCTGTGGGCCGGCATGGGCGACACTATGGCCAAGCACTATGAGTGCACCATCTCCTCCCGCAACGATATCCCCGCCCATTCCGACGCCATGGGCATTGCCCTGAGCACCATGTGCGCCGAGCCCATCGTCCGCTGGGGCCAGCAGGCCATGGACGACTGCCGGGCCCATCGCATCACCCCGGAGCTGACGGAGATCATCGAGGCCATCATCATTTCCACCGGCTTTGTCTCCAACTTCGTGCAGGTGGACTACACCACCGGCATGGCCCACGCCATGTATAACGGCTTCACCATCCTGCCCTCCACGGAGGCAAACCATCACCTCCACGGCGAGGTGGTGTCCTACGGCATCCTGGTGATGCTGACGGCGGACAAGCAGTACCAGGAGCGGGACCGGCTGCTGCGCTTTAATAAGTCCATCGGCCTGCCCACCTGCCTGGCGGACATCCACGCCAGACCCGAGGATCTGCCCGCCGTCACGGAAAAGGCCCTGGCGGGCATCGACGTCCGGGTGTGGCCCTATCCCGTCACCCAGCAGATGCTCATTGACGCGGTGATGGAGCTGGAGCAGGCCCAGAAGTAAACCGGACGAGAGTTCCCGGCATATCAGCGAAACGGCACCCCATTTGTCAGGCCATGCGGTCTGATAAATGGGGTGTTTCCCTGCGCCAAAAGGGACGGCGCGGACTATTGCGCGAAAGGGCTTTGCCCTGTATAATGGAGGGGATCATTTTTTGTAAGACGAGAGGAAAGAGACAGTAATGGATATTATTTACGCCCTTGCGCAGGAACTGAATGCGGATGTAAAGCATGTGGAAAACGTGGTGCAGCTTTTGGATGAGGGGAATACCATCCCCTTCATTGCCCGCTACCGCAAGGAGCTCCACGGCGCCATGGATGACACCACCCTGCGCACCCTGGAGGATCGGCTGCAGTACCTGCGCAGCCTGGAGGAGCGCCGCGCGGCGGTGAAGAAGTCCATCGCCGACCAGGGCAAGCTGACGGAGGAACTGTCGGCCGCCATCGACGGTGCCAAGACCCTGGCGGAGGTGGAGGATCTCTACCGCCCCTATAAGCAAAAGCGCCGCACCCGGGCCACCGTGGCCCGGGAAAAGGGACTGGAGCCCCTGGCGGCCCTGCTCCTTGCCCAGGCGCGGGATTGCCCTCGGCCGGAGGATGCCGCCCGGGATTTCCTTGACCCGGAAAAAGGCGTGGACACCGTGGAGGGCGCCCTCCAGGGCGCGTCGGACATCATTGCCGAGCAGATCTCCGATGATGCCGCCATCCGCAAGGTGCTGCGGGAGCTCCTGGCCCGGCAGGGCCGGCTTGTCAGCTGCGCGGCCACGGAGGAGGACAGCGTGTACCGCCTGTACTACGATTTCGGGCAGGCTCTCTCCAAGCTCCAGGGACACCAGATCCTGGCCATCAACCGGGGCGAGAAAGAGGGTATGCTGAAGGTCTCCGTCACCCTGGACCGGGACCAGGCACTGCCCCTGCTGCGCCGGGCGGTGGTGCGGCCCGGTTCCCCGGCCATGGACTGCATAAAGGCCGCCGCCGAGGACGCCTATGACCGGCTGATCTTCCCCTCCCTGGAGCGGGAAGCCCGCAGCCTGCTCACCGAGCAGGCCAACGAGGGTGCCATCGGGCAGTTTGCCCTGAACCTGAAGCCCCTGCTCATGCAGCCGCCTGTGAAAGGCAAGGTCACCATGGGCCTGGACCCCGGCTACCGCATGGGCTGCAAGGTAGCCGTGGTGGACGGAACGGGCAAGGTGCTGGATACCGCCGTGGTGTACCCCACCTATGGCGAGCGGCAGGAGCGGGAGGCCATCGCTGCCCTGGCAAAGCTCATCGCCAAGGACGGCGTAGAGAATATTGCCATCGGCAACGGCACGGCCAGCCGGGAGACGGAGCAAATGGCCGTGAAGCTCATCCGCCAGGTCAACGAGGCCGGCGCCCATGTCAGCTATATGATCGTTTCCGAGGCCGGGGCCTCTGTGTATTCCGCCAGCAAATTGGCCGCCGAGGAGTTTCCCCAGTTCGATGTGAACCTGCGCTCGGCGGTGTCCATTGCCCGCCGGCTGCAGGATCCCCTGGCCGAGCTGGTGAAGATCGATCCCAAGGCCATCGGCGTGGGCCAGTATCAGCACGATATGCCGCCCAAGCAGCTGGATGAAGCCCTGAACGGCGTGGTGGAGGACTGCGTCAACGCCGTGGGCGTGGACATCAACACAGCCTCCCCGTCCCTGCTACAGCGGGTGGCCGGGCTCAACGGCACCACCGCGAAAAATGTGGTGGCCTACCGGGAGGAGAACGGCCCCTTTACCTCCCGCGCCCAGATCAAAAAGGTGCCCAAGCTGGGCCCCAAGGCTTTCCAGCAGTGTGCGGGCTTTTTGCGCGTGCCGGAGAGCAGGAGCGTCCTGGATAACACCGCCGTCCACCCGGAGAGCTACGACGCCGCCAAGGCGCTGCTGGAGCTGATGGGCTACACCCTGGCCGATGTAAAGGCCGAGAAGCTGGCAGACCTTCCCGCCCGGCTCAAGGCCTATGGCGAGGCGAAAGCCGCCGATGCCGTGGGCACAGGCATCCCCACCCTGCGGGACATCACCGCCGAGCTGCTGAAGCCCGGCCGGGATGTCCGGGATGAGTTGCCCAAGCCCATTCTGCGCACCGACGTCATGGAGATGAAGGACCTCAAGCCCGGCATGGTCCTCAGCGGCACCGTCCGCAATGTCATTGATTTCGGAGCCTTTGTGGACATCGGCGTCCACCAGGACGGCCTGGTGCACATCTCGCAGATCTCGAACAAATTCATTAAGCACCCCTCGGAGGTGCTGTCCGTAGGCGACATAGTAAAGGTGGTCGTGCTGGACGTGGATGAAAAGAAAAAGCGCATCAGCCTGAGCATCAAGCAGGCAAAGGACAAAGAGTGACCTGCCCGGCCCCCGATAGAAAAGGGGAGAAGGGCTCACAACATAAAACGCAGGATGGGGCAAGCTGCGCCCCATCCTGCGTTTTTTCATTTGACGCGCGGGCAATTTTTTTCTTTACGTGCGCCGCAGCGTCCACCTGGCGATGGAAATGTGAAAACGGTAAAGCGGTAAGAGCGCAAAATTTCGAAAATACAAACGAAAAATAGTTGCATCTTGTGCTTGCGTGTGATATATTGTATTAAAACGGCATTTGCCTGGCAAGGCCGGGCTTTGCCGGTCGAGAACGCGGCTTTGGGAAGGAGTCGGACGGTATGGACAAGCTCTCGGTTTTGCGGAAATATTTTGGCCATTCGGATTTTAGGGCCGGACAGGAAGCGCTGATAGATGCTATCCTGTCCGGGCGGGACGCTTTGGGCATTATGCCCACGGGGGGCGGAAAGTCGGTGTGCTATCAGGTCCCGGCCCTGCTGCTGCCGGGTGTCACGCTGGTCATCTCACCGCTGATCTCTCTCATGAAGGACCAGGTGGCCGCCCTGACCCAGTCGGGCATTCCCGCAGCATACATCAATAGCTCCCTGTCCCTTGCGGACTTCCGCCGCATATGCGCCGAGGCCGAAGCGGGGCGCTACAAGCTCCTGTATGTGGCCCCGGAGCGGCTGGAGACAGATGGCTTTTCCGCCCTGGCCCGGGAGCTGCGCATCTCCCTGGTGGCCGTGGACGAGGCTCACTGCATCTCCCAGTGGGGGCAGAATTTCCGGCCCAGCTACCTGCGCATCCCGGACTTTGTGGCATCTCTGTCCCAGCGACCCGTGGTGGCGGCCTTTACTGCCACGGCCACCGCCCAGGTCCGGGAGGATATCCTCCGGCTTTTGCGCTTGCAGGACCCGGCCCGGTGCGTTACAGGCTTTGACCGGCCCAATCTGTACTTCGATGTGCAGAGCCATAAAAATAAGATGTCCGCCCTTTTGGCCCTGCTGCGGGAGCGGCAGGACCGAAGCGGCATCGTGTACTGCGCCACCCGGGTTACCTGCGAGCGGGTCTGCGCGGCCTTGTGCGAGAACGGCATCCCCGCCGTGTGCTACCACGCGGGGATGGAAGACGGCGACCGGGCGGCCAGCCAGGATGATTTTCAATTTGACCGCAAAAACGTCATTGTGGCCACCAATGCCTTCGGTATGGGTATCGACAAGTCCAATGTCGGCTTCGTTATCCACTATAACATGCCCAAGAGCCTGGAGGCCTACTATCAGGAAGCTGGCCGCGCCGGGCGGGATGGGGAGCCGGCAGACTGCATCTTGCTTTTCTCGGCGAGGGATATTAAGACAGCAAAATTTCTCATCGATAACAGCGGCAGCAATGAGCTGGACGAGGCAGAGCAGGCCCGCATCCGCCGGTGCGATCATGAGCGGCTGCAGGCCATGATCGGCTACTGCAAGACGGGCCGCTGCCTGCGGGGGGCCATCCTGGACTATTTCGGCCAGGCGCACCCGGAGACCTGCGGCAACTGCGGCAACTGCAGGGGGACCTATCAGACCCGGGACATTACCACCCAGGCGCAGATGATCCTCTCCTGCGTGTACCGGGTCCGGGAGCGGCTGGGCTATTCCGTGGGCAAGGCTCTGATCCTCAATACCCTCCGGGGCAGCCGGAGCCAACGGGTTCGGGATCTGGGCCTGGATAAGCTCTCCACCTACGGACTGCTGAAGGAGCAGAGCGTCGAACAGGTCCGCGCCTATATAGAGCATTTGGAGAGTGCCGGGTATCTGCGTACCAATACTGAGCATTCTACCATCGAGCCCACGGCAGCAGCCAGGGCGGTGCTGTTCAGCGGAGAAAAGGTGTCTCTGTCCGTGCGGACAGACCGCAAGCCGGGGCGCAGGGAGAAGCTTGCTGCAACGCATGCCCTGCCCACAGAAAACACGGATCTTTTTGCCGCTCTCAAGGCCGCTCGGACGTGTATCGCCCAGCGGGAGGGGGTCCCGGCGTATGTGGTATTTTCCAATGCGGCCCTGGTGGATATGGCAGCCAAAAGGCCCCGGACCCGGGAGGAGTTCCTGGGGGTGTCCGGTGTGGGCGAGGTAAAAGCCGCCCGGTATGGAGAAGCGTTTCTGCGTGTCATTGCGGATTACGAAGCCGGGGTGCTGTAGCGCTCTCGCTCCCAGGTGCGGCGGCTGGAAACAGGCAGAAGTATATCCCCTGAACCGCTGCCTGCAAACGCTCCTGGATGCACGCCCCATGGCGTATATCCACAGCGCAAGTAAATATCCGCTCATCTTTTGAGATGAGCGGATATTTTTTCGGTATTTCATACTTCTTGCGGCAATTTTGCGCGTTGGCCTCCAAGAATCAAATTGACTTCCCGCCGTATACATGCTATAATTAATACATATATTAGTTTATAAAGGAAGGAATGCATCTTTTATGAGAAAAGACGGCATGGCAACCAAACAGAGGATCCTCACCGTGTGCGTCCGCCTGTTTTTGGAGCAGGGGTATAAGGAGACCACCATCACGCAGATCACGGAGGAGGCAAAGGTCACCCGGGGCAGCTTTCAGAATCTGTTTCCCACCAAGGATGCGGTGCTGATGGAGCTGGTGGAGACCATGTTCAGCGGCCAGTTCGGCGCAGCCCGGACTATTACGGGCGGCGGCCTGCCGCCGGTTTATGCTTACGCGGCGGAAACGGCCATCCAGCTGACTCTCACGGAGCTGAACGAGAACCTGCGGGAGATCTACCTCGAGGCCTACACCCTGCCGGACACGGCGGAGTACATCCACCTGCACACCACCGCGGAGCTGAAGGAGATCTTCGGGGCCAACTTCCCCGGATACAGCGACAGCGATTTCTATGAAATGGAGATCGGCACGGCGGGACTCATGCGCGGCTATATGGCGCGCAAATGCGACATTCATTTCCCCCTGGAGCGCAAGCTCGCCCGGTTTCTGACGGCGTCCATGCGGGTATTCAAGGTCCCGGAGGCGGAACAGGAGGGGGCGCTTGCCTTCGTGGCGGGGCTGGACATCCGGAGCATCGCCGAGAACGTGATGGAAAAGCTCTTTGCCATGCTGGAGATGAAATTCGACTTCAGACTGTCGGGGGATAGGGAAAGGGAGGAACGCGCATGAAAAAACGGATCTTGAGCATCCTGATGGTGCTGCTGACGGCCCTGGCGCTGCTGCCCACGGCGGCGCTGGCGGCGGACTTCACCGGCTGGACGGAACTGAAGTCGGGAAACTATAATTTGGGAATCGGCAAATATTATCTGACCAGCGACGTCAGCATGAGTGAGCTTTTCCGCATTCAGAGCCATGCCAATGTCACCATTGACCTGAACGGCCATGTGCTGAATGCGGAATGGGGCGTGCGGGTCGGCATGTATGGCAGCCTGACCATTCAGGACAGCGCTCCCACCGCGCTGCACACCGGCAGCGATGCATCCCTTCCCGCCGGCGGCGTGATCCGCTGTCGGTATGATAATACCGTGGATGTAGGGGTAGATAGCTTCGGGACGAAATATCCCGCCACGCTCTATCTGACCGGCGGCACCATCATGGGCTGCAGGGTCAATGTTATGTCCGGCGGCAAGCTTTACATGACCGGTCCGGCGCAGATCAAGAACGGCACGGTCAATTTCGTAGCGAGCGACTATACTGCCGCGACCACGTTGTATGCCAACGGCGGCGTGGTAGAGGGCGGCGTGAGCGGCTATGGCATCGTAGAGAATACAGCCTCCACCGTTACGTCCATTTACGGGGATGCGGCGTATAATGTAAAGGTCAAAGGCGGACTGTTTTACGGCGCGGAGCTGGGCGGCGTCAAAGAGGGCACCGTTGTGACCTATCAAAGCGGCGATGCGACCTATGCCACGCAGGTCCTCCCCGCTGGCGGCAGGGCCACGGAGCCGGATACCCCAAAAAAGGACGGCTGCATTTTTACCGGCTGGTTCAAAGATGACGGCACACTCTTCGATTTCCGTACCGGCGTCACGGAGAATATCACTCTCATCGCCGGATGGTTCGATCCTGCCGCTGCCGGCGGCAAGGGCGACCAGGGCGACCCCGGGATAACCCCGCAGCTGAAGATCGGCGAGGATAACCTGTGGTACGTCTCCTACGACGGCGGCGGGACCTGGCAGTCCCTGGGCGTAAAGGCTACCGGTGCCGCCGGCACGAAGGGCGATAAGGGCGATACCGGCGCCGCCGGCCCCCAGGGCGAAAAGGGGGACCGGGGCGATAAAGGTGATACCGGAGCCACCGGCGCAAAGGGTGACAAGGGTGACACCGGCGCCGCCGGCGCCCCGGGCCGGGATGGCCGGGACGGCACCGACGGCGTAAATGGTCTGACGCCCCGCATCGGCGAAAACGGCAACTGGTGGCTGGGCGATACCGATACCGGCGTGTGGGCCAAGGGCATACAGGGCGATACGGGAGCCACCGGTCCCCGGGGCGAGAAGGGCGAAAAGGGCGACAAAGGCGACCCCGGTGCCGATGGTCAAGATGGCCAAAACGGCCAGGATGGCCGGGATGGCGTAACGCCCCTGCTGCTCATCGGCACAGACAACATGTGGTACATCTCTTATGATAACGGCAGTACCTGGCGCTCCCTGGGCATCGCCGCCACCGGTCCCCGGGGTGCCGACGGCCGGGACGGTGTCGACGGCCGGAACGGTGTCGACGGCACCAACGGCACCAATGGAACCAATGGAACCAACGGCGTAAACGGCACCGATGGCCGGGACGGCCTGGGCATTGCCAAGGCGGAGCTCAGCGCAGCCGGCGACCTGATCCTTACCTATACCGACGGCACCACCGTTAACCTGGGCCGGGTGACCGGCGCGGACGGCAAGGACGGCCGGGACGGCGTAACGCCCCATATCGGCGAAAACGGCAACTGGTGGCTGGGGGATACCGACACCGGCGTGTCCGCCGCTGGGGCGGCAGCCGACGCTGCCTCCTCCCCCTGGATGATCGTCATCGGCGCTGCGGCGGGGCTCTCTCTCCTGGGATGCATCGCCCTGGCCCTGGCGCTGCGCAGCGTACTGAAGAAGCAAAAAACCATCGTATGATAAGGAGGAAAGGGAATGAAGAAACGGATTTTAAGCATCCTGCTGGCCCTGTGCATGGCTCTGAGCCTGCTGCCCACCCTGGCCTTTGGCCAGGAGACCGTGGGGCGGGCCGCCACGGAAGTCGAGCTGACCGCCGCCCTGGCGGACAGCGCCAACGATGTGGTCCGTCTGACGGCGGACATCACCATCGAGGCCCGGCTGGACATCGCCCGCGATGTCACCGTGGACTTAAACGGCTACGTCCTGCGCTATGACGAGGCGGCGGCCCCTGACAGCATCTTCCGCGTCGCGGGGGGCAAGACCCTGACCATGACCGACAGCCGCCCTGCGGAGCAGCATGAGGATGAGACCCTCCCCGCCGGTGGCCTCATCACCGGCGGCAAGGGGTTTAAGTATGACAATGGCGCGGGACAGTCCTTCTCTTACTTTGGCGGCGGCGTGTATGTGGATGTGGACGCGTCCTTTGTGCTGGCGGGCGGCACCATCTATGCCTGCGGCGTCCAGCGCGGAGCGAGTGGACAAGTGCAGGGCGGCGGCATCTACTGCCAGGGCGGCTCCGTCACCATCAGCGGCGGTGCGATCCGGAACTGCGCTGTCTCCGGCGGCCTTGGCGCCAGCGGCGGCGTATACATTCGCTCCCGGATTTCCTGGCCTTCCTTTACCATGACCGGCGGCATCATCAGCGGCTGCTCTGCCATGAGCGGCGGCGGTATCATGGCATACGGGAGCGCCGTCCGGATCACCGGCGGCAGCATCGAGAACTGCAAGGCAAGCGAAAACGGCGGCGGCCTGTATGTTTCCGGCAACCCCGAAGACGGCCAGGCGGCTGTTCTGGACGCTGCGATCTCCGGCTGCGAGGCGGAAAACGGCGGCGGCCTGTACCTTGGTGGGTTTACCAAGCTGGAGCTGCGGAAGAACGCCCGCATCACGGGCTGCACGGCCCAAAACGGCGCCGCGGTCTATATGAATCTTGGCAGCACCTATGCCGTCAACTATCCCGGCTGCTTTCTCTATGCCAACGGCGGCCAGGTGGATGGCACGGTGTATGTGGGATCGAACGGGATGGATCAAGATGGTGAAATCAAGGCCACCAACGCCATCGACCACATGGACGGTCAGCCCAGCACGGTCTTCACCGGCGATGTCTACTGCCAGGGCGACATCCGGGGCGGCATCTTCTATGGCAGCGTTACCGTGTCACACGATACTTTGGGAAATTGGGACGATGATAAAAACTTTTGGAGCAACCTCTCCGGCGGCAGCTTCTATGGCCCCGTCCGCACGAACTGCCATGTCTCCGGCGGCACATACTACGCCGGTCTGACCCTGGAGGAGGGCGCTCAGCTCAGCGGCAAACCCATGGACACCGGCGGTGTGCTCAATGACAAAATCAACATCCCCGACCCCAAGGGCGAGCCCGTCACCGTGACCTACAAGTATCCCACCCTGGAGCACCCCGCCCGTGAGATCTACGCGATCCAGATCGTTCAGACGGGGGAAAAGGCCATTCCGCCCACTGCCCCCAACCGGAGCGACCTCACCTTCGGCGACTGGTATGCCGACCCCAGCTATGGAGAGAAATACGACTTTGACAAAGCTGTGGAAGGAGACATGACCCTCTACGGCAGCAGTGTGGACACTCTCTACGGCATCCGTATCACTGACAAGGACGGCGAAGTGTACTACGTCACCGACAAGAACGCAGACGATGTCCTGGGCGACGGCACGGTAGTCTACACGCCGGGAGATTGGAACGAAGCGGAGATTCCCGATGAATACTGGGCGGATGCTGCCCATACCACCTTTACCCAGGAAGCCTGGGAGAAGCTCATGGCTGGCGAGGAGATCCCGGGCATTCACTTCCCGAAGCTGACGCTGAACGGTGCAGAGCTGCAGGAGGTCGCAGCCCGTTGCGGCTGGGGAGCGGATCCGCAGACGCAGACGCTCAACACCTTCCTGCGCCTGGAGCTGGTGGGAAAGAACGCTATTTCCAATGCTGAGGAGAGCGGAGCCGGGATCTACTGCCCCCTCGGAATGAACCTGCTGGTTTCCGGAGACGGCAGTCTGGATGTTACGGCGGACTGTGCCATCTCGACGGAGGGTGGCCTATTCTATCAGCACGGCGGCGAAGTCACGCTGTCGGCCAGACGCATGGGCATTGCCCACAGCTACTCACATTACCTCCGATTTTACGGCGGCAAGCTGACCATCCAGGTGACAAGCACGGAGAGCAACAACGATTACGGTGCGCTGCCGTTCTACAGCGATGATACGTTCCAGATCATGGACGGCGCTGCCTTCCGGGTGGGCAACTCGGCGGAAGACAATGTTCTCATCACCCCGCCGTCGTCCGGTGAGTTCAAACCCGATGATATTTTCGACCAGTGGGGAGAAAAAATCACAACGCTCAAACCGTACTACCTCTCCCTGACCGCCAGCTATACCGTGACCTTTGATAACGATGGAGGCAGTGCGGTGGATGCACAGACCATCCCCTACGGCGGTCAGGCGACAAAGCCCGCCGCCCCCACCAAGACCGGCCATACCTTCGGCGGCTGGTATCTGGGGCGGGAAGAGTATAACTTCACCGACCCCGTGACGGAGAATCTGACCCTCACGGCCAAGTGGGCGGTGAACCCGTACACCATCACCTTTGATACCACCGGCGGCAGTGCCGTTGCGCCCATCACCCAGGGCTATGGCACGGCCATCACCGCCCCCGCGGCCCCGACGAAAACCGGTTACACCTTCGCGGGCTGGGATCAGGAGGTCCCGGCCACCATGCCCGCCCGGGACCTGACCCTCACGGCCCGGTGGATGGTCTGTGATCACACGGGCAGCACGGCCCATCCAACCTGTACCGATGCTGCCGCCTGCACCCTCTGCGGCGAGACTCTGCCCGCTGCAGGCCATGACTACACCTGGCAGAGCGGCGGCGGTCTGTACTGGCAGCAGTGCAGCATCTGCACCCAGGAAACAGACAAAAAGCCCATCCCCCAGCTGACTATCAGCGGCGCGGACCGGGTCTGCCGCACCCAGGACTACACCTTCTCCTTCACCCTGCCTCAGGGCTGCCAGGACCCCACCTACGGCTATGATTTCATGGGCCTGCTGGGCGATGGCGGCCTGGAGGCCGACCTGAAGGACGGCGTTTACAGCGCCGCCATTCGGACGGATTCCTACTACACCGCCACTGGTTTCCAGGTGATGGTGTCGGCGCAGACGGAGGACGGCTTCTCCTTTGTGGTGACCAAGGACATCACCATCGTGGACGGCCACCAGGGCGGCGTGGCGACCTGCACAGATCGGGCCGTGTGCGAGATCTGCGGCCAGGAATACGGCGACTATGGCAGCCATGACTATTCCGCAGCTTGGACCACCGACAGCGGCGAGCACTGGCACGCCTGCACCCGCTGCGACAGCCGCTCGGCCGCGGCGCCTCACGCCGATGAAAATAAGGATCACAAGTGCGACACCTGCGGCCTGGTCATTTCCGTCCATACCGGCGGCGCGGCGACCTGCACGGATCAGGCCGTGTGTGAAATTTGTGGCGCGAGCTACGGTGACCTGGATGCCGGGAACCACGGGGACCTCCGGCACGTTCCGGCCCAGGCGGCTACTACGGATGCAGAAGGCAACATCGAGTATTGGTACTGCGGCGGCTGCCATAAGTATTATGCCGACGCGGCGGCCACTCAGGAGATTACCCAGGCCGACACCGTAACGGCGAAACTGCCTGCCCCGGAGACGCCGCCCACCCCGTCCACCGGCGACGGCGGCGCGGCTCTGTGGATCCCCCTGCTCCTGGTCAGCGGTGTGCTGGCGGGCATGGCCGTGACCAAAAAGAGAAAGCATAGAAAAAATACCTGACCCCCTGCGGCGGCTGCCTCATTGGCAGCCGCCGCTTTTTGCGTTTTCCCTGGCGCTGCCGATGGCTCCCGTGCGCCCGGTGCCCGGGGCAGGGGAGGGGATCTCCGCTGCCGGCCCGGGCGGAAGAAATCGGCCATATAGGGACCTGTGAGTATTGTAGCCAATGGACCAGCATATTTTTTACCCCACATTTGTGCGTTTCGACAGAAAAATGCGAAATATTTTGGTAACTTATCCATGGGGAACGGCTTTGACATTTGCATTGGAAGCTGGTAGAATAAAGAAAAAGTGGAAACGATACCGGAAAGGTTACCGGGACCAACTTTTCATATTCTGCACCCGGAGGCTGCCCCATGACCATCAAAGACATTGCCAAACTCAGCGGCGTTGGCGTGAGCACGGTGTCCCGCGTACTCAACGACCGCCCTGATGTGAGCGAGGAGAGCCGCCGCCGTGTGCTGCAGGTCATTGCTGAGTGCAACTACCTGCCCAACAATTCCGCCCGGAGCCTTGTGCGCACCAAGTCAGATGCCATCGGCCTGGTGGTGCGCGGCGTGCAGAATCCCTTCTACACCGGCATTATCCGCGCCATCGAGCGGGATCTGGACGCGGAGGGCTGCACCATGGTCATGCGGCAGATCGGCTCCTGCGAGGATGAGATCAAGTGCGGGGCCATGATGGAGCGGGAAAAGCGCCTGCAGGGCATCATTTTTCTCGGCGGCCGGTCGGATTACACCCCGGCGGAGACGGCCCTGCTGAACGTCCCCTTTGTCTGCTGCTCCTATACCAATGCCTATGGCACCCTGGATCCCACTCAATACTCCTCCGTCTCCATCGCCGATGAGCAGGAGGCCTACCGCGCCGTGATGGACCTGGCGCAAAAGGGCCACCGCCGCATTGCGGCCCTGTCCACGGATCCCCGGGACTGCTCCATTTCCCAGCTGCGCTGCGCCGGCTATGCCCGCGCCTTGCACGATTTGGGCCTGGCCCCCGAGGACGGGGAGATCATCTGCACGGACGACTTCACCATTGAATCCGCCTACCGCGCCGTGACCCAGCGGCTCAAGCGCCCGGCGGACTTCACGGCCATCTTTGCCATTTCGGACGATATGGCCATCGGCGCCATGCGGGCCCTGCGGGAGAGTGGGCGCTCCATTCCCGAGGATTGCTCCATCATCGCCATCGACGGCCTGACGGTTTCCGAGTATATCTACCCCATGCTCACCACCCTCTGCCAGCCCACGGATGAAATGGGCGCCAGGAGCGTGGACATTCTGATGAGCGTCATCCGCGGCGGCACTCACCGCCACCTGATCCTGCCCACCACCCTGCGCACCGGCCAGTCCGTGCGCGACCTGAACCAGTGATTTTCCCGCGTAAACGCGTGAAAATAAATATGAAACAAGGAGAATGATGAAGATGAAAATGAAGAAGTTCCTATCGCTTGTTCTCGCGCTCGTCATGGCTTTTGCCCTGGTCGCCTGCGGCCAGAAGCAGGGCGGTGACGCATCCGGCCGTGTGTTCTGGCTGAATTTCAAGCCCGAAGCCGACGCCACCCTCCAGAAGGTCGCTGCCATGTATACCGAGAAGACCGGTGTGCCTGTCACCGTCCAGACCGCTGCCTCCGGCACTTACAATGAGACCCTGACCTCCGCCATGGATAAGGATGCTCCCCCCACGCTGTTCGTGGTGGGCAACCAGGCCGCCGTGGGCACCTGGGGCGACTATTGCTATGACCTGAAGGATACCAAGGTCGCCGGCGAGCTGAGCACCGATGCCTATAACCTGTATGATGACAGCGGCAAGCTCTGCTCCATCGGCTATTGCTATGAGTGCTACGGCATCATCGTCAATAAGGACCTGCTGCAGAAGGCCGGCTATGAGCTGTCCGACATCAAGAATTTCGACACCCTCAAGACCATTGTCGAGGATATCCACAGCCGCGCTGCGGAGCTGGGCTTCGATGCCTTCACTTCCTCCTCCATGAGCGGCGATTCCAGCTGGCGCTTCACCGGCCACCTGGCCAACCTCGAGTATTACTATGAGTCCGTGGATGATCCCGATGCCTGGAAGACCTGCCCCGCCAGCATCAAGGGCACCTACATGCAGAACTACAAGAACCTGTGGGATCTGTACATCAACAACAGCGCCGTGGATCCTTCCACCCTGGCTGCCGGCGGCTATGACGCCGAGGCTGAGTTCGGCAAGGAGCAGGCTGTGTTCTATCAGAACGGTTCCTGGGAGTGGGCTGCTCTGACCGGCACTGGCGATAACCAGTACGGCCTGGACAACCTGGCCATGATCCCCTTCTACTGCGGTGTTGCCGGCGAGGAGAAGGCCGGCCTGAACTGCGGTACCGAGAACTGCTGGGCCGTGAACGCCAAGGCTTCCGAGGCGGACATCCAGGCCACTCTGGACTTCATGTACTGGCTGGTCACCGACGCTGAGGCCTCTCAGATGCTGGTGAACGAGCTGGGCATCCTGCCCTATAAGCAGGCTGCCAAGACCGCCAACGGCTTCCTGGGCGATGCTGATGCCTACACCGCTGCCGGCAACTATGTCATGCCTTGGGTCACCAACTTCCAGCCCAATGTGGACGCCTATCGTGACGGTATCGTCTCCGCTATGAACCAGTATGACGCCGATCGTACCGACGCCAACTGGGAGCTGGTCAAGACGGCCTTCGTGGATGGCTGGGCCACCCAGTATGCCGCTGCCAACGGCTAATTTGTGCCAAAACCGGATACTCTAAAACAAGCAAGGAGGGGCGCCTTCGCCCGCCTCTCCTTTTCTATCACGGCAGGGACTGCAGGAGGTCCGCGCCGTGCTGTAATTTATTTTTTCGATGGGAGTGATCGACTTGAAGCGTAAGAAAGGCTCTGTACCGGGCAGTCGGGCGCTGATCCGCCGCCCGCTTCGGCGCTGGTTCCCGCTTTTCATGGGGCCCGTGGTCTGCGCCTTCATCATCGGATTTGTCTATCCGTTCTGTAAAGGCGTGTACCTTTCCTTCTGCAAGTTCAAAACGACTTCGGACGCGGAGTTCATCGGCCTGGGGAACTATGTCAAGGCGCTGCAGGATGCCAGCTTCATGCATTCCTTCTGGTATACGGCTCTGTTTGCGCTGGTGTCGCTGGTGTTCATCAATGTGCTGGCCTTCGCCGTGGCCTATGCCCTCACCCAGGGCATCAAGGGCAGCAGCCTGTTCCGTACGGTGTTCTTCATGCCCAACCTCATCGGCGGCATCGTCCTGGGCTATGTGTGGTCCATGATTTTTGACGGCATCCTCACCCGCTATAACACTTCCATCCTCCTGGAGACGAAGTATGGCTTTTGGGGCCTGGTCATCCTCATGTGCTGGCAGCAGATCGGCTATATGATGATCATTTATATCGCCGGCCTGCAGGCCGTGCCGGATGATATGCTGGAGGCGGCGAAGATCGACGGCGCCAGCCGCTGGCAGACCCTTTGGCGGGTCACTATTCCCAATGTGATGCCCTCCATCACTATTTGCACCTTCCTCACCCTCACCAACAGCTTCAAGCTCTTTGACCAGAACCTGGCCCTCACCGGCGGCCAGCCCTTCCTGATCCAGTCCGACGGCTCCGCCATCAAGACCACGGAGATGTTGGCGCTGAACATCTATAACACATTCTACGGGCAGAATGTCAATGCCCGCGGCACCGCCCAGGCCAAGGCTGTGATCTTCTTCCTGCTGGTTGCCGCCATCGGCCTCATTCAGCTCCGTGCCACTCGCAAAAAGGAGGTGCAGCAGTAATGAAAGGAACCCTTACCGCCGAACGCCGCCGCAAGCTGATCTTGTCCATTGTGCTGGCGGTCATCTGCATTATTTATGTGATGCCCATCTTCATGGTGGTGCTCAACTCCTTCAAGCTCAACACCTACGTCAAGACCGATACCTTTGCCCTCCCCAATAAGGAGAGCTTTGCCGGCTGGGCCAACTATATCAAGGGTATGACCTTCGGCAATTATCCCTTTTGGAAGTCTGCGTTTTACAGCCTGTTCATCACCGTGGTCTCCTCGGCGCTGATCCTGCTGTGTACCTCCATGGCGGCCTGGTATATTGCCCGGGTGGACAGCAAGCTCTGCCGCGCCATCTATTACCTGTGCGTTTTCTCCATGGTCGTCCCGTTCCAGATGGTCATGTTCACCCTGTCCAAGACGGCCGACCGGGTCAAGATCCCGTACTTCAACTTTGTGGATATGGCCTTTGACAAGGTGGCCCTCAATACCCCCTGGACCATACCTATTATCTATCTGGGCTTCGGCGCGGGCCTTGCCATCTTCATGTTTGTGGGCTTTGTAAAGTCCATCCCTCTGGAGATCGAGGAGGCCGCCTCCATCGATGGCTGCGGCCCGCTGCGCACCTATTTTTCCGTGGTGTTCCCCATGCTGCGGCCGACCATGATCTCCGTGGGCATCCTGGAGATCATGTGGGTCTGGAACGACTATCTGCTGCCCTACCTCGTGCTGGACAGCACCAAGTATTTCACCATTCCCATCCACATTCAGTACCTCAAGGGCAGCTACGGCACGGTGGACCTGGGCGCGACCATGGCGCTGATTTTCCTGAGCATTCTCCCCGTCATTATTTTCTATCTCTGCTGCCAGAAATATATCATCAAGGGCGTCGCAGCCGGCGCCGTGAAAGGCTGATTCATATGGATCGTTCCTCCGGAATCCTGATGCCCATCTCCTCGCTCCCCTCACCCTACGGCATCGGGACCTTTGGCAAAGCGGCGTACCGCTTTGCGGATTTTCTCCATGAGGCGGGGCAGAAATACTGGCAGCTCCTGCCCCTGGGCCCCACCAGCTATGGGGATTCGCCCTACCAGGCCTTCTCCACCTTTGCGGGCAACCCCTACTTTATCGACCTGGATACCCTCATGGCAGAGGATCTCCTGACCCAAAAGGAGGTAGACGCCTGCGCCTGGGGGACGGAGCCGCGCTATGTGGACTACGGCAAGATATACGAGAGCCGCTTTACCCTGCTGGAAAAGGCCAAGGCTCGTGGCTGGGCCCGCGACCGGGAGGCGGTGGCGGCCTTCGAGGCGGAAAACGCCCGCTGGCTGCCGGACTATGCCCTGTTTATGGCGCTCAAGCGCCACTTCGGCATGAAGTCCTGGACGGAGTGGCCCGATGAGGGCGCCCGGCTGCACAGGCCGGAGGCTGTGGAGCGCTACCGCGCGGAGCTGCGGGAGGATGTGGAGCTGTTCACCTATATCCAGTTCCTGTTCTTCCGCCAGTGGAGCGCCCTCAAGCGCTATATCAACGGCTTGGGCATCCGTATCATCGGTGACATTCCCATCTATGTGGCCATGGATTCCTCGGATGTTTGGAGCGAGCCGGAAAATTTCCAGCTGGACGAGAATAAGAAACCGAAGGAGGTTTCCGGTGTCCCGCCCGACTATTTCAGCGCCGATGGCCAGCTTTGGGGCAACCCCCTGTACGACTATGACGCCATGCAGAAAAACGGCTTTGAGTGGTGGATCCGCCGCATCGGCGGCGCCACGAAGCTCTATGACGTCATCCGCATTGACCATTTCCGGGGCTTTGAGAGCTATTGGGCGGTGCCCTACGGCGAGACCACCGCGAAAAACGGCCACTGGGTCAAGGGTCCCGGCATGTCCCTGGTGGGCGTGCTGACCGGCTGGTTCCACGATATTGAGTTCATTGCCGAGGATTTGGGCTTCCCCACGCCGGAGGTCACGCAGCTGCTGGCCGATTCCCGCCTGCCGGGCATGAAGGTGCTGGAGTTTGCCTTTGATTCCCGGGACACCAGCAGCTACCTGCCCCACAGCTACGGCGAAAACTGCGTCTGCTATACCGGCACCCATGATAACGCCCCCCTGGCCCTTTGGCGCGCGGAGGCGGATCGGGCGGACATCGCCTTTGCCGTGCAGTACCTGGGCCTGAACCAGCGGGAGGGCTTCAACCGCGGCATCATCCGCGGCGGCATGGGCTCGGTGGCGAAGCTGTTCGTTGCGCAGATGCAGGACTGGCTGGATCTGGGGGCAGGCCACCGCATGAACGTCCCCGGCACCAGCTGCGGCAACTGGGTGTGGCGTCTGCTCCCCGGCGAAGCAAGCCACAGCCTGGCCAAGAGCATCCACGAGATGACCCGCATCTACGGCCGCCTCTGAAAAATCCCATAATGGTCATAAAAATCCAAGCAGTCGGCGCTTACAGCGCCGGCCGCTTTTTTTGCTTTTGTATTTTTTAAAATCCTACATGCTGCCTGATGCTTTCAGAACAAAATGATTCTTGTGGAATTCCAGGAGCCCTTCCCCCCGCATTTTCCCCAGCTCCACGCAAAGCCCGCTGCGCTCCACGGCCAAATAATCCGCCAGCTGCTGCCGGGAAAAGGGGATCGTAAACTCATTTCTGCCCAGCTTTTGGGCCTGGGCGGACAGATAGCTCATCAGCTTCGCCCGGGTGGTCCGCTGCCCCATGTGGGTGAGCTTTTCGCTCAAATACAGGTTTTTTCCGGCCAATTCCCCCAGGAGGTTTTGGAGGAAGCGGCTGTGGTACGCACAGGCGCTGCCGCACGGGGCCATAACCCGCTTCGCCTGCAGCCGCAGTACGGCAACCGGCGTCTCCGCCGCCGCGCTCACAGGCAGCGCCGCTCCCGGTGTGCACGCGGCGGCCACGGCAAAGGCCTGTCCCGGCCCCATCTTGGACAGGATGTTTCGGTTGCCCCAAATATCCTCCTGCATGAGCAAAACGCTCCCCGCCAGCACCAGCCCGATCTCCTCTGCCGCATCCCCTGCGCGAAGCAGGAAGGAGCCCTTGGGAAAGCGTTGGATTTTAGCGCCCAGGCAGGCGAGCATATCGGAGAGTTCCTTCTCCGAAATGCCGTCAAACAACCGGGAGGACTGGATCACGGGAAAAAATTCCATCATAGAAAACCTCTTTCGTTGAAAAATCAACAGACTATCTGCCTAAATCCTACTATAATCGCCTCAGAAAAACAAGGAGGTTCTGTTATGAAAAGACGGATCATTGCCATAGATGAAAGCAAATGCAACGGCTGCGGCGCTTGCGCCGCCGCCTGCCACGAGGGGGCCATTTCCATGGTGAACGGCAAGGCGAAACTCATGCGGGACGACTACTGCGACGGGCTGGGCGACTGCCTCCCCACCTGTCCCACCGGCGCCATCACCTTTGTGGAGCGGGAGGCTGCCGCCTATGACGAAAAGGCGGTCCTGGCCAATAAGCAGGAGCAGATGCGCCGGGAAGGCGCATCCCTGCCCGGCGGTTGTCCGGGCAGTCGGCTCCGGAGTATCCAACCTGCGCAGTCTGATGCCGGGGAGGCGGCCCCCATCCGGCCAGTCAATCGCTTGGCTCAGTGGCCGGTGCAGATCAAATTGGTCCCGGCCAACGCCCCATACTTCTCCGGCGCGAAGCTGCTGATCGCCGCCGACTGCACCGCCTACGCCTATGCCTCCTTCCACCAGCGCTTTATGAAAGGCCATATCACGCTGATAGGCTGCCCCAAGCTGGATGGCGTGGACTACGCGGAAAAACTGACGGAGATCCTCCGGGAAAACGACATCCGCAGCGTGACCGTGGTGCGTATGGAGGTGCCCTGCTGCGGCGGACTGGAGCATGCTGCCAAAACGGCGCTGCAAAACAGCGGCAAGTTCATCCCCTGGCAGGTGGTGACCCTCTCCACAGACGGCCGGATCCTGGATCAATAAAAAGTATTTTACCCCAAAACACGCTGAGCCTGTCGGCCATTTGTGCCGACAGGCTGATTTTTTGCCTCCATTTTGCGGATCGACTGCGAGCCATGCCCCATTCGTTGAGATTTTTGGCACCCGTTGACATCCTACCGCTCGGTAGCTATAATGAAACCGTCCCAACTTGTATGACGGAGGTGCGCACAATGGACAGCAGCAACACAAAGCAGCAGATCCTCGCGGCGGCGCTGGATCTTTTTTCCACCCAGGGCTATGAGGCCACGGCCCTTTCTCAGATCGCGGACGCCGTGGGCATCCGCAAGGCGTCGCTTTACAGCCATTTCGCCGGCAAGCAGGAGATTTTGGATTGTCTCCTGCAGCAGCTTCGGGCGCAGTACGACAGCCGCTCCCTGTTTATCCGTGCCCGGTGGGAGAATCCGGCCTTCGCGGCCCGGCAGGCGGACATCACGCCGGAATCGGTGGCGAGGGATATTTTGGCCCAGATCCGCTATATCCTCCATGATCCGCAGATCAGCAAGGCGCGGAAAATGCTCCTGATCGAGCAGTTCCGCAATGAGCGTATGGCCCGTCTGCAAACCGAGATGAATTATGAGAATGTCCTGCGGTATTTTGAGGGGCTGATGGAGCTTCTCATCCGCCGGGGCAGCCTCCGTGCCGGGGATCCGGAAATCATGGCGGCGCAGCTGTGCCTGCCCATCACGGTGTGGCTGGGCCTGTGCGACCGGGAGCCGGACCGCGAGGAGGAGGTTTTGGCGCTGATGGACCGCCATGTCCGCCGGTTTTTCCAGGTCAACGGCAGGGAGGAGTAAAATATGCATAAAGCAAGCATAAAAAAGCGGCTCCTGCCGCTGCTGGCGCTGCTGCTGGCTGCTGGAGCCGTATTCCTCCTGCTGCCGCAGGAGAAGTTCGACGGCGAACGCATCGCCCGGCCCGATACCTATCGGCTGGATATACGGCAGATGACCGGCACGGACCGGCACACCATGGCTCTGCAGGCGGGAGACGTGCTGCAGATCCGCTTTGCCTGTTCATCGGGCGCGCTGTATTTGTCCATCACCGCCCCGGATGGGACGAATATTTACAGCGGTGATGGCCGGCAGGTCACGCAATTCTCGCTCACGGTCCCGTCCACCGGCGATTACACGTTCTGCGTTACGGCCCGCCACGGGCAGGGACACCTGCAGATCCAAAAGGAGGAGAATGGATTATGAAGCATTTAGTCATATATATACACGGTAAGGGCGGCAGCGCCGCCGAGGCCGAGCACTATCGTCCGCTGTTCCCGCATAGCCGGGTGGTGGGCTTTGCCTATGAGGCCCAAACCCCCTGGTCCGCGGCGGCGGAGTTTCCCGCCTTTGTCCGGGCACAGCGCCGGGGCTATGATGCCGTCACCCTCGTGGCAAACAGCATCGGCGCGTTCTTTGCCATGCATGCTCTGGATGAAAGGCTGGTGGATAACGCCCTGTTCATCTCTCCCGTGGTGGATATGGAGCGGCTCATTGCCAATATGATGACCTGGGCGGGGGTCACGGAGGAGGACCTGCGGGAGCGCCGGGAGATCCCCACGAGCTTTGGCGAGACCCTGTCCTGGGACTATCTGTGCTATGTGCGCAGTCATCCCATCTGCTGGCGCATTCCCACCTGCATTCTCTACGGGTCGGAGGATAACCTCACCTCTCGTGATACGATCTCCGCCTTTTCTCAGCGCATCCATGCCCCTTTGACGGTGATGGAGGGCGGCGAGCATTGGTTCCACACCCCCGATCAGATGGCCTTTCTGGACCGCTGGGTCACCGACTCCATGGAGGCCTTCGCCCATAGAGAGGACCCCACGGCATCCGCCGCCATGCTCCTGGGCCTGCTGTGACAGGGGAAAGGACCGAATAACGGTAAGCCGCCCAATGGAAAGGATAGACGCCTTTGCCCCGGTCGTCTGCCGCCTGGGCAACGAAGTTGCCGCCGCATTTTTCAGGGCAAATTGCTTATTGGATTAAGCTGGGCTTATAGGCCAAAGCGAAATTTTCGCGGCCAATGGGCTAGTCCTAGAGAGAAATGCCATGGCAATCCAAATGGCTAACCAAATTCCTGTTCGTATCAGGCCGGAGATCATCATTGATCCAAAATCTGTTTCATATTTGAATTTTTTGACTAAAATCGGGATAAGCACAATTGAATAAAGAGAGACTACCATAAATAGACTGGCACCTTTTGCAGCCAGTTCCATGACAGCAACAGCAATCAGTGCGATGCTTACCCATATGTAGCCTGTTTTTTTGAATATGTACGCCGTGGTTTTCTGATATACCCAGGCTGCTTTGAGTATCTGCGTCTTGATTTTCTCATAATGCATGCTCCTTAATTTTTTACCTAAACAGAGGTATTATGTTGTTTGATACGGTTCTTATTGAATCTATTCCTGCGCCGACCATATTTGTTATCCGGAACCATGGTTTAGGAAGTGTTATGATCTCCTTGATTGGCGACAACGCCCTTCGTGACGAAAACACATTGCAAAACTTGGATTTTCTCCCGGCAGTAAATGCATATTTTTTCAGACTTGTTGTTTTCGCAACTTTTGATGCCGTTTGCCTTCTATTTCCCTACATAGCGCCTATAAAGTACCACTTTTAATAAGTTGATGCTTGGTATCCCCACAATAAAGGACAGGATCAGAAGCACACAGGCTATAACAGTCAGCACGACATTCTGCGATTGCCCTTGCAGTAAGGCTCGCGCAGCAAGGATACCGGCGCCTCCGCATATAATTGGCAGGGAGGCGCCTGCCCTTGGATAGTTTTCCCTTAAAAATTTTCCGGATTTTATGTTGGAAAGCGTTATAAGGAGATATGCAAGGATGCATATTGCCAGCATCCCTATTAATATAATGGCCAATAGCCAATTGGAGCCGATTTGCACTGTCATAACTCGATATGATGCAAGATTAAGCAGCACAGCCATATACAAATAGAATATTCCATCGCATAAATATCTTGCGGATTGTGTTTGGCTGAATTTTGCCATCAAGGCTGTAAACAGCATACTCACCATTACATTAGCAATGGCTAACGGTACAATCCACAGCTCAAACGGTTGATTGACAAGGCATAGCGCGGCGCTTGCAGCCCACACCATTAATGCGCGTTTTATGCATTGCACCTTGCTAAATGGCGTGTAGTTGTAATTTAAGAAAGCTAAAATGTTTTTGTTATTTACCATGAGCTTTGTTTTTTACCAGGCCCGACAGGGGGTGATTCGTACCCCGTTCACGATTAGAGCATATTCATCATTAAAATTGCCTATGTAGGCGTAATAGGTGTAAAATGAGTTATTCAGAGCTTGGTTTTGCTCTTCCAAATATAGAAATTCAGAATTTTGCATATCGGATATATCTGCCATCCCTCCTTGCACAGCTTGTACTGCAATGAAGTATTCCTCTGATTTTTTGTGCTTGTACACCTGGATGAAGACTCCATCCGATGCGATTTGACCTACTTGTTCTATGTCCACGCCCAATCCCAGCTTCCAACCGTTTTCTACTTTGGGGATAATTGCGTACTCATATGCATTCCCTCTTTTTCCTATCAAAAAGGATGTCTTTTTGCCACTTACCTCCAGCATTACAGAGCCGGAATGATTATAGTGGTATGCTTTTTCTGCCGACGAAAAGGTTACAAATGTATCTTTTGCAGGAATAAAGGCAGAGGCAGCAGCAAGAACAATTGTTATTATAAAGGCACTGACTATCCATGTGCGTTTGTGGCATATGCAAGATCTTTGAATCAAAAGAAAACTGAAAAGAAAAATAATTGCCCCCAGTGCGACTCTGATTAATCCAAATAACATTTGGCGTCTCCTATTTAGTACCCGAAAAACATGATGGCGAATCATATAATTGGCCCGAATCAAAAAGACCAAAAGCAACGCCAAGGGCCCACCTACTTACATCAACATTTGTATATGTTGTTTCCAACATCCTTGAGATTTTCTGCCGTATTTGTGCGCTGTGACAACAGTATAGCATATACGCTCGAAAATAGATAGAACAATTATCGTGAAATAAGTGATGCCGCTCTCGCCGAGTGCGCAGCAGCCATTGGGGCCAACAAAGGCCGCCCGCAAAAAAACAAACGCCCACCAAATGAAAGCATGCAAAGAGAAAACGGCGTAGCCACAAGGGTCACACCGTTTCTGAGAACCGATTAACCTGAGATACAAGAGCAGCCCTGGGGCATCTTCCTTGCGGAGGATGCCCCGGGGCTGCTTTTTTTCACAAGCTATAAGTAAAATATATACCCCAAATGGCATGCCCTGCCATGGCGTATGATCATGCCATCCCGCATCGTACAATGAGGAATGCCCCATTTTTTTTCACGAACAGGGTGAGCATATCCTCCGCACCGGCCAGAGTATCGGCCCTGGCATTGTCAGCGTGGCTAATTTTGCGCACCGTGTACCGGAATATTCTGCCGGTCATATCGGTGAACGTAACTTCCTCGCCGGCGTCCAGCTGATCGGCAAAATCGAAATTGCCGGCTTCGCTGCTCCCGCCTACGATCAGCGTGCCGTCATACACGCTGCCCGAAAATTTGGCCGGACGGAAGCCCTGCTGGGAGCTGTCCCATTCCGCACCTACCGGCAGCTTAATGCCCCGGCCCGGCAGCTCCAGCAGGCCGATCACATCGATCCCGTCAATTTCCACAGCGGCCATGGTGCTGTCGGCGCGATTTTCCATAACGCCCGCCGAGCGCTCCGGCAGAGCCGCTTCGATTTTTTCCACCAGGGAAGGGATGTCGGCCGCCCCTTGCTTTTCCCGCGTCAGGCGCATGCCCAATAATGCCGCCGCCGCGGCCAGCAGCAGAATGCCCAGCGTGACAAGAAGAACGGAAAACCCTTTACTTCGCACGGGACTTCTTCCTCAATACAATGCCCAGTACCAACAGTGCCAGCCCGGATGCGGCCATCAGGACCACATACAGCGTCGTGTTCGTGGTGTCGCCGGTCTGCGGGTGATTTCCCGCGGGTGTCGCCGGCTTGGTGTTGGTAATGCTGAAGGTGTCGCCGCTGCGCTGAATGCCCACCGTGTAGCCCTCCGGCACATTCGTCTCATTCACGGTCCATACGCTGCCGTCGTCAACGGACTTCCATGTATACATCCAGTTGTTTTCGGCGCTGAGGGCCACAGTCTGCTGCAGCTGTCCGTCCTTGCGGATCTCAATGGATACGCTGCCCGGACGGCCTTGGCCGCTATCTTTCCAGGCCTTTACCGCCTTGTAGGTGACCTCGCCCTTGGCCGGCGTGTGTACGCTCATTTTCGGCTTTGCAGAGATGGAATATACCCACTGGCCCGCATCGTCTACCCCCGGCACGGCCGCCAGGAAGGACTCAAATACATAGTATTTGCCGTCCTGCTCCGTGCGCACGGAGGAGACCAGATACAGCCCCGCCGTGAGATTATCAAAGGCGACCTTACCGTTTGCATCGGTCCTGGCGGTGCGGTCGGGCGCGATGCCGTCGGCGAGAATGTACGCGTTCAGGGTGATGGTCATCTCATCCCACTCGCTCTGGGAGGAGGTGCCGGTGACCTGGATAGGATAAGCCTGGAAGCGCCCGGCCAGGGTATACTGGGCATCCTCGGTGATGTCCGCAATGTGCCAAAGCTTGATATCCTGCCCGGCAAAGGCCATCCCCTCGGAGGAATAGGTCACGTCCAGGGCGCAGTCGCTGCGCAGCTGCACCTTTTCCCCGGCCTCCGTGGTGGAGGCGGCGTGGGCCGTCACCACTCCCGACAGGAGCAGCACAGCGATGAGCATGAAGTTTGCGATCCGATAGCTTATTTTTTTCATATCAGTTCTCCCTCGTCGTTGATGGGAAGTTTCTTTTTCGCGGGCTTGAAGCAGACATACAGGGTGAGCACCAGGATGATGGGCATTGCCACCACCGGCGTTACGATCAGCCGATCGATGATAAACGCGTCCGATATGGCGCCGAAGGAGCGCATATCCTCGGATTCGATCCGGTGTCCGCGCACCAGCAGCCGGTGGGAATTGATGCCGTAGGGTGTGCAGGTGACCAGGGTGCAGAGCTCCTTCTCCTCGTCGATGAGCAGGTCACTCACATCGTCCGGCAGCACGGTTTTGATCTGGTCCACCTCATAGATGAAAGTCTTGTCCAGCACCGTGATTCGGAAGGTGTCGCCCACCTCCAGCTTGTCCAGGTCCGAGAACAGCTTCGCGCTGGGCAGGCCCCGGTGGGCCGAAATGGCGGCGTGTGTGCCCTTCCCCGCAATGGGAAAGCTGCTGCCCTGGATGTGCCCGCAGGCGTGGTTCAGCATGGACGGGTTCGTGCCGTGGTAGATGGGCAGCTTCACCTGGATCTTGTCGATGTCGATGTAGCCGATGACGCCGTCCCCGGCGGCATTGAGGCACTCGTCATATCCGCTGACCTGCTGGTATTCCGACAGCGGGAACTGCAAATTCTTCAGTTCCTCGTTGTATTGCTCCGCCCGCTCAAAAAAGGCGGTGTAGTCCTTGGGCGACAGGCTCTTAACGATGGTGTCATAGTCCACGATGGCCTTGGACTGGGTGATGGAGTTCCAGTAGCTGCTGATGGACGGATACAGCAGGAGAGAGAGGCCCACCAGGAAAACGCCCAGCAGTATTAAGGTGATCACTTTTCGTTTTCTCACGGGTTCATCTCCAGTTGCGTTCCAAAGCGCACGAAGCCGAACACACGCTGGCCCGGCCGCCGGTAAAGCGCGCCACCGGGTGTATTCGGATGCGTCCACCTTGGAAAAGGATATGCCGTCCGGGGGGCGGAGGCGAACCTCCGCCCTCCGGGGCAGTACAGTGTGTCAGGGCTGCAGGATCAGAAGGATTCCTTGCTCATTCTCTTGTTGGTCACCAGGAACACGCCTGCGCAGATCACGGCCAGGGCGCCCAGGGCCACAAAGATGATGGTGCCGGTGCCGCCGGTCTCGGGCAGCACGGTGCCGGTGGAGTTAGAAACGTCTGCGGTCAGAGAAAGGTTGGCTTCGGCAGGCGTAATGGACGCATCCTTATCGTTAACCTTGATGGATGCATGACCATTATCGGTAATCACGATCTCAATGTCCTTGGTAAGCTGGTTGTAACCGGCGGGAGCGACGGTCTCCTCCAGGTAGTATGTACCGGCTTCCAGACCATTAAAGTGCGCAGCGCCGCCTGCGTCGGTGGTGACCTCAGTGGCCAAAGCCTTGTCAGCGACCCACTCGACCTTCTTGTCGGTATCGTTATACTTGTAATACCGGGTCTCGCCGTCGACGGTCTTCTTCAGCACGAACTTGGCACCCGCCAGCTTGGCGTCTTTGTCCTCGCCGGCAAACTTGTTGATAGCGATGTTGAAGGAGTACACATTCACAGTAACGTCGTCAGTGTCGGTCGTGGAACCGGTTGCGGGGTCGTTGCTGTAAGTGAGCTTAGCGGTGTTGGTTTCCACATTGCGCTCAATGGCGCCCTCATTGACGGTGGCGGTGTAGGTGATCACAACGTCCGCGTTGATATGTTCCTTATAGTCCACCATGTCGATTTGGACGACAAAACCGTTGTCTTTCTTGGTTGCAACACCGGTCACAGTCGCACCATCAATGGTGACATTGACGTCATCGTTGTAGGTCAGACCCTTGGTCATGTTATCCGTCACTTTGTAGGTATAGGTGGTGTAGCCCTTGGTGTCGGGGACCTTGCCGGTGATGGTGTAGGTCAGCACCTGGCCGACTTCCACGGTCTTGTCCGCATCATCCACAGTCTTTTCGATCTGCGGGGCTTCGTTCTTATCGCGGATCTGAACGTTCTTGGCGGTCACCAGCTCGCAGACCGAGCCGCTGGTACCGGAGACAAAGTAGTAGCCCAGTTCAAGATTAGAGGCCTTCATGGTCTCGTCATCCTTAACAAATGCGGTGCCGGTGCCGAGATTGGCGCTATTTTCCTTCAGATATTTGGCAAAAGCAGCGGGGGAGAAGGCGCCCGTGGTAGCTACATTGCACTTGTTCGTGTTTGCAACGTCCGTCAGGGTGAGACCGCTGCCGGTCGTGTCTGCGTATGCCTTGACGGTTGCATAAGCAGCGCTGTCTTTGCTGATGGTGTAGGAGTAATTCTCGCCGGAGTACGTCACGTCAAAGATCTTGTAGGCAGTGTAATCCTTGCCCTCCTGGGGATTGGTGATGGTGATGCTGCCGGTTTCCGCAAAAGCGGTCACAGCCAGAGCCAGCGTCATGGCCACGGCCAGCAAAACCGTGAAAAGCTTTCTCATCGTTTTCATTGTGTGTATCCTTTCTGATTTAAGTGATTTTATGGAGTGGACATCGTTCCTGCGGCGCGGGCACAGGTGTATTTCGCGTGGGCAGGAGAGGAACAGGATCGTCAATCACCCTCCTTTCCGTACTTACGCCTCAGAAGACATCCTGTAATAACAGCGGTGAGCATCAGGCCGATCCCGGCAACCAGGAAGATTTCCCGTCCGATGCCGCCGGTTTCCGGCAGCGCAACGCTGGATGTGTTGTAAACATCGATGGCAGCGTCATCATTCATGGTAAAGGTATAGTTGCTGCCTCCCGCAAGGACCTTGCCGTCGGGGTCCCTCATAATAACGGTGTAGCCGTCTGTGGTGGTTTCCATCACAGTGACCTTGGTGTCCTTACGGATGCCCGGGATGGTAGTCGATTCCCCATTTTTCAGAGTAACTTCCGCCGTCTGCGCTTGGCCGCTGGCGTCCGTATAGGAAACGATAAAGGTGAAGCTGCCCGTTGCGTCGGGAGCGCTTACGATTTTCTTCAGCGTCAGCGTCCGCCCTTTATCTGCGTAGGTGTTGGTAAAGGTGAATTCCTCGGCGGTGTCGTCAGTCAAATAGACCGTCTTGTCGCCGCCTGCCGCCTGGCAGGTATACTCCGCCAGATCATAGTTGCTCTCTATGACCCTATAATAGTAACCTGTTGTCTGATCCGTCATAGAGATGCGGGCCGTCAGTGTCCAGGAGCCGTCGCTGTTCTGCGTCCAGCTGCCCAGGTTGGTGGCCGTGTAGGTCTTGACGGTTTCGGGATTGGCAAAGCTGGCGGCACCGGATTTTTGAACCGTAAAGGTCAGCTGATCCAGCAGAGTTTGCAGCTCATCCTCCGACAGGGGGCCATAAATGTGCTTTGTCAGCGTGAAGTAAGGCCTTGTGTCGGAGGCCGGCGGGATCTGCTGGCTGAACCACACGTTGTCAATGTGGTTGCCGATGTAGTCCTTGTTATTGTAGGTGCTCACGGCCATGAAGAAGAATCTAGTTTCATACTGTCCCGCCGGCACAGTGTACTGCCCGGAGTGGGTGGTCCAGTCCTGCGCATCTGCAGTCAAACCACTGACAACCTCAGCGTCGTAGTTGCCCGGATTCTGCAGCACCTGCCGCAGCTGGGCTTGTGTGGTAATGTTCTTTGCTTTGCTTTCCGGCATCATGACCACGGCCATAGTATCCGTTCCGTCGCGGCCGCTGTGGTCCACGGACCAATACATGGTGGTTCCCGGGATGGTCGCTATGGATTGGTACAGCGCGCCCGCAGCGCCGGCATTGATCTCGGCGTACTGCGTCCCGTTCGTTGCGGAGTCTTGGTTATGATATTTTTTTGCTTGACTCTTGTGATTGGAGGTGCCTGTGTCAATGATCTCAATGTAGTGGTTACTGTCATTTTGCCGCGTCGAACCAGTCGGGTATGTAGGCTGGCCGCCTTCCTCATTTGCCGCGGTGGTTTTCCAAAACAGGCCTGCAGTCCCCTCGGGTACAAATTCCTGGAATTCGTAGTTGGTCAGGTCCGGTGCCTCAAAGCTGCCGTTCAGAACGGAGGCCTGATAGGTGTCGTTGGTGCGGGTGGCCGACACGCTATCATATTCGGTGCCGTCCACATTCAGTGTGACCTTGTATTTTACGGAGCCCAGCGAATCGCTGATGGTTCCGCCGTCCAGTGCCAGGAACAGCTTTTCATTGTTGCTGCCGCTGATGTTGGGTATGCGCTCGCCGCCGACTGTAAAGTTCCTCACGGTTACGGGGGTATAGGAGGTGCCGCCGTCGGTGCTCTTATACCACAGGTATCGGACGGTTTTCCCCTCCAGCGCCGTGCCGCCGCCGGTGACGGCCACCTCATAGCAGCCGGTGGTGGAGACATTGTCGTTGATGGTGAGGGTCACATCCGTGATAAGGCCGCTGGCGGCAGGGGCCCGGGCCGGTGTATTGGCCGCCGCATTCCCGGCGGGCGTATCGTCGTTAGCTGCGTCATTGCCCTGGGCCGCATCCCCGTCGCTGGGTGTGTTGTTAGTGGGCGTGTCCCCGGCGGGTGTATCATTGGCGGGCACATCGCCGCTGGGCTCGCCGCCCTGCGTCTCCCCCTCCGGGTCGATGAAGCACGCCTCCGTGTGCTTGTGCTCCTCCGCGGTGCACACCAGGCCCTGGGGCTCGGTGGCGGGAACGGATACGACACACGCCTCCGTGTGCTGGTGTGCGATCCCTGTGACCAGGCCGCATTTCAGGCTGTCGCCGTCATAGCATGCGTCCGTGTGGGCGTGCTCGTCCTGCTCAGGCAGGGTACACAGCAGCTCACCGCTGTCATCAAAGCAGAAGCTGTCGTGCTTGTGGACGATGTATTCGCCCTCGCCCAGGTTCGCCCCGGCAGCACACTGGATCTCCTTGTGGGCCGGCGTACCGGGGATCTCGTAGCAGTCGTCCGTGTGGACGTGCTCGGCGATGCCGCAGTAGGTATCCGGCGTGGATTCCATGGTGATGGCCGGCAGGATCAGCGCATACGTCGTCACAAAGACCACAAGGCATATGGGCACAGATAGGATCTTGTGCCAGGTGCGCTTCCGGCGGTGCTTTTTGTTCAGCTGTTCAGCCTGCGAATGAATGTCCCTGTTCATGCAAATTTCTCCCCGTATTTCAAGGCGATGTTATTCCACGGAACCGATCCGTTTGATCGGCCACACTCTGAAAACGATTTTGCCTATGATTTCTTCTTTTTCCACGCAGCCCACCAGGGATGACCGGGAGTCCACGCTGCTTTCCCGGTGGTCACCCAGGACAAAAAAGGAATTCTGCGGTACGGTGTACGGATATTCAATGTCGGCGGTGCCGTAGGATTTTTCCGTCAGATACGGCTCGTCCAGCAAGGTGTTGTTCACATATACGTCGCCGTTGTCGGTGATGACGATGCTGTCCCCGGGGCAGCCGACGATGCGCTTGACCAGGACGCGGTTGTTGTAGTAGAAGGCGATGATGTCTCCGGTTTTGAACTGCGGGGACTTCACCGATACCACGATCTCCCCCTCGTACAGGTTCGGGTTCATGGAGGTGCCGTATATCTGCAGCACCGGCAGCAGCAGCGTTGCCACCAGCACGCTGATAGCGGCCACGATCACCAGGGTATAGATGGTGCTGCGCAGCAGCTTTTTGTAGCGGCTGTGGTATTTTTCCCGGTTGAGCTCACCGGTGAGCTCGTCCACGGAGGGCATAGCCGTATCGGTTGCTTTGTTTTCTGGTTTCATACGGCCTTATCCTCCCGAATTATGTATGCGTGTTCAAAAACTCCTTGAACTGCTGGTTAAACAGCTCAATGCGCCGCTTGGCCTCCTGGTCCGCGTCGGCGAGAATGGTCTGCCGCTGCGCCTCGGCGGCGTTGATGATCTCCTGGGCCTTGGTCTCAGCCTCGGCAATGATGCGCTCGGCGTTGCTCTCCTGCTCCCGGAGGCTGTCCAGATACTGCGCGGCAGCCTGGTCGGCCGCCTCAAAAATGCCGCTCAGCTTCAGCGCCGCCTCCGCCAGTGTGCCGGAGGTGGTGATGGCGACCTTGCGCCGCTCCAGTTCTTTTTGGGCCGCCGACAGATTCTCCTCCACGCGGTTGAGTTTTTTGCTCTGGGCAATCAGCATTTCCAGCAGCTCCGCGCGGTTTAATTTTCTCAGTTCTTTTTCTGTCACTGTCGTGCCGCCTTTCCCCTGTTTCCGTGATGCTCCGGGCAAGCGAACCCCCGGCAGAAACTACTCTGATTTACATAGTTTTACACATTATAATATTTATAGAAATTATATCATTGATTTTCCGGGAGTGCAAGCAATCTGCGCACATTTTTACGTTCGTTCACAGAATGTTCATAATTTGCGCGGCGTTTTTCACCGCAATAGGTGTGTGTCGAATTCAAGGAGAAAATAGATGCTAAGAAAACCTGCCCGACCGCGAAAAGAAAAAGCCCCCGGCTATCGGCACCGACCGATAACGAAGTTTTTGGCAAAGTAATCGGGATGGCAAAGGCGAGAGAAAACATCGAGTACAAGTCATTAGACTTTACTCGATGTTTTTCTTTTTATTCGCACATTCGATTTCTAAAAATTTTCCCGATACAATGGTTATAGAAAAAAAACAAGAAATTCAAGGTTACAGAACGGAGGATATGAATATGGAAAAATACAAGTTTGATGACAGAAACGGTCTGTGGTACGAGTTGCAAGGCGATTATTACTTGCCTTGTCTGAAACTGCCGGAGGAAGAGCAGGCGCATATCGGGATATGGGGTCAACGGCATCTTCGGTATCTCAAGAAACATCATCGTGTATGCTATGCCAACCTGCTGACCAGCGGCAAGCTGAACAGCTACCTTGTTGACATCGACCGGCAGGCGGAGGAAATGTTCGAGCAGCTTGTAAAGCAGATGGCAGAGCGCGAAGGTGTGACCGAGCAGCTGAAAGCAGCCAATTCAATGGAGTGGGTGCGGAAGTTGAACAGCATCCGTTACAGAGCGGTAGAAATCACAAACAGCGAACTGATATATGCGTAAATGGAGCGATAATGTACAATAACTTGCGCAAATTGAAAATCGCATAAAAGAAGACATATGTAATACCTCCGATGTGGTGCTTCTATTCTACACCACATCGGAGGTTTACACAAATTTGGGGATGGTCTCCATTGCCGGCTGACTTCAGGTCTGCCGGAGCCTGCAAATAAATTTGCGCATAAATCTTGACGGGACCAATGGAGCGGACTACCTATTTGGTATTCCCACAGTTCAAGATAGGAAAGCAGAGCTTTCCGCATTTTCTCTAAGGCGTTATTATAAGTCCGCTCGGAGGCCTTGTCCGACTTGCGGCTGGCGGAGTGGGAAATTTCTTCAAAGGTCATGGGCTTTATGGGCTTGTACTCAATTTCACCGTTTATCAGCACTGCTTTCCTGACCGACCAGCAGGTATCGCAGAAGCCAAGATGCTTGGCAACCGTGCGCTGTTCCCGGTAGGTCAGGCTGCCGTATGCTTGATGCAGCGCGTCATATAGCACCGCCCGGAAATACATCTTGTCTGGCTGAGAGGTGGTGTCCACCGAAATGTCTTCCGCCGTTTCCTCGCCATCCTCATCGTACTGCCGGTAAAAATCTACTCGGCGTTCATTCAGCGTGCCTATCGTAATATATTTGCGGACGCTCTTTTCGCCCATTCCGGTTTCATCGGCAATTCGCTGGATGCAGCTGTCACTGCAATCATCGCCGTTTAGATGGTAAATCGCCATAATGCGCCGCATGACGGGATAGGTATCTGCCGTCATGGTGATAACACCGCTCTGCGCCGTACGGATATAGTCACCCACGCCGTCCTGTATATACCGCTTTTGAAAAGCGGCAAACGGTGCGCCGATAGCCGGATCGTACTTTTGAAGGGCGGCCAGGATACCGCACACCGCTGCCTGCTTGATGTCCGCAAAATGCTCCGTCATAGCGTATCGTTCGCAGGCGGCCTGCGCCAGTTCATTAAGCGCAGGTTCCTGATCGTGGAGGTACCATGCAAGATACTTGTCCTCTTTTTCGGTGAGATAGCGGACGATGTATTCCTGAGCTGGCAGCTTCGGCGGCGCAGGGTCAAGGCGGTACATCCGGCGCTCCAAAAGATGCCGCTGTTGCTCTAAAACTTCATTCTGTTCTTCAGACACCGGATGCACCTCCTGTCATTTCATTCTTTTGTCCGTGTCAGCGTACAGCTTGGCGCGCTGCAAATCTGCATAATAACTTGTTTTGGCGTAGGCATCGTCCTCCTCCGCCTGCTCCAACCGGCGTTTTGCCATTTCCTGCGCCGCCTGCGCAAACTCGGTAGAGATCGTTCCCCGGCTCTTTTCGGAGCGGATCGCCGAGCAACGGCGGTCATAGGCGGCCTTCAGCGGGTTATCCTTTGCCCGTTCCGCTTTGCCCTGAATGATGGCGTACCGGCGGCAGCTGATCTTTTCACCGTGGTACAACTCCGGTGCCGTGCCATAGGTGCAGTATTTCTGCCGCCGTGCGCTCTGCATCAGGAAATACTGCTTGCAAACATCGCACTGCCTTGGATAGTGCCCGTGGTGCAGCCCTTCAAAGAAGTCTGTCAGCACAAAGCTGTAGTAGCTCTCAAAGGCCATTCTTCGGGCAGTGACAAGGATGCGACTGTTTCGCCGTTTCGGGAGAGCAATATATTCCGTGTGCAAGGGAAATGAATTCGTCCCGAATATCTCCGTTGCAATGGGCAGCAAATGCTGCTCATCAAAACGGTCGGCTTCGTCCACACGGGAAACGAATTTCTTGAACTGTTCAAAAGCCTTGCGCATATCCTCCGGGATAGCATCATAGAAGCGAAGGGTACTCAAAACGGTTGCGCACATCGTTTCACCGGTTTTGAGCAGCGCCTTATTATATTCAGGAGGGAACACACCATCGAATTGCGCTGTTGCTGCTCTGCGCCGCAGATAGTCGGAAAGGGCAGCAGCGTTGCCTTCCGTGAATAACTCTGCAATTCGCTGCTTCTCCGCTGCAATGTCCAAGGAGGAAAAAGGCTTTAGCTTCGGCAGAGTTTGCAGAATTGTCAGAATCTCCTTTCCGGCCTTAATAAAATCTGTTTCGTTCAGATACCCGGCGCATAGCTGATCCTGCACATTCCAGTTACTTTGCCGGAACACGGCGATCCTCGCCGCCGTGTCATCCTTATAATACTGATTCAAAAGCTGCACCGCAAAGGTTCCTGCCGGGTAGCTTTTGCCGCCTATATGTACACGACCGTCCCGGTAAACGGCAGTAAGAAAGCCAAGTCCATCGCTCATACGCCCTGCCTCCTTCTATATTTTATCAAGCCAAGTGTCCCACAAACCGGTCTTGCGGCGATAAAAAGTCAAGATGTTTTTTCTCCGAATCGTCAAACAGAAACATTTGTTCTATATAATTGTAGCAGAAAAGCGTCTGATATTCAAGGCTTTTTCCCGATGTTGCGGACAGCATTTTTACTGTGTTGCTATAAACATACCCTTTTCAGCCGTTTCCCCCATTCAATATACAGAAGGCAGTCATCGAGCCGTCGAGGTCGCACTCGGCGGCTTTTTTGCTGCCCGAAATATTTTGAAATGCGCTATGCGCAGGAAAGGACTTATTATGAAAACAATCCACAACACAAAAATCATCGGCATTGACCACGGGTACGGGAATATGAAAACGGCAAATTGCTGTTTTCCCACCGGCATCACCGCCTATGACCACGAGCCACTGTTCACGGCGGATATGCTGGTCTACGGCGGCAGGTATTATCTCATCGGCGAGGGGCACAAGGAATTTGCGCCGGACAAAATCAAGGACGAGGACTACTATGTGCTGACCCTCGCGTCCATCGCCAAGGAACTGAAAGCCGAAAATCTTACCGAGGCGCATATTGTGATTGCCGCCGGTCTGCCGCTGACCTGGACAAGCGGACAAAAGTCGGACTTCAAGGAATATCTGATGAAAAATGCCGAGGTGGAGTTCTCCTACAAAAAGGCGGACTACCACCTCTATATCGACGATGTGCGCATCTATCCGCAGGGCTACGCCGCCATTGCGAGCTTCGCAACGACTCTTAAAGGCGTGAACCTGATCGCTGACATCGGCAACGGCACGATGAACACCCTGTATATGATCAATGGCAAGCCGCAGCAGGGCAAAATGTTCACCGAGAAATTCGGGACTTACCAGTGTACGCTTGCTGTCCGGGAGGCGTTTATGCAGAAAACGCAACGGGAAATCAACGATGCCATCATCGACGAGGTGCTGATCACCGGCACGGCAAATATTGCGCCTGCCGACCTGAAAATCATCAAGAGCGTCGCCGCCGAGTATGTGCGGGACATCTTCCGCAGACTTCGCGAGCACGGCTATGATGAGAACACGATGACCTTGTATGTGACCGGTGGCGGCGGGTGTCTCATTGAAAATTTCAGCAAGGTAAACGCAGACCGTGTAAAAATCGTTGAGGACATCTGCGCCGCCGCAAAGGGATATGAGTATCTGGCCGAGGCGCAGATGAAAGCTGATGCGAAGAAATGAGCAAGTATCGGATCAATGTGCGGTTTGATTTGGACAAGCAAAAAGAGGCGAAAGCCGCACAGTATTTACAGTCGCTGGATAAATCCCGCAACGCTTTTATGGTAACGGCGATCTTAAACGAAATGCAGCGACAGACATCCGTAAACGGCTTTTTGCTGGATGATATTCGGCAGATCATACGGGAGGAATTGCAGGAGGTGTCGTTTGCTGCGGCACCTCCTGTTTTTGAGCAGGTACAGCCGGAGCTGACCGAGGAGCAGCAAGCCGAAAATGAAAAGAGTGTGCTGGATGACCTTGAAATGTTCGGCTGAGCCAAAACGC